>Ga0181526_10000192_pt1 | contig 66593 bp, 64 predicted proteins | sample PEATcosm2014_Bin_35_FD_119750 | JGI IMG/M metagenome (GOLD analysis project Ga0181526, IMG submission 119750) | Peatland microbial communities from MTU Mesocosm Facility, Houghton, MI, USA - PEATcosm2014_Bin06_30_metaG | ecosystem: Environmental > Terrestrial > Soil > Wetlands > Peat | place... | reverse complement strand
AGGGTTACAGTCTGTTTTCAAGGCGGAGTCGTTGGAGTCAGTCATAAGTTGTTCTAGTCAAACATATTGACTGCTCCCGGCCCCGCCTCGTTCATTCTATTGGTGAGAAATGCAGGTTAAGCCGTTGACCATCAACAATGTAACGGATGTTTCCCGGTTCTTCGCTGTTTTCGGTGGAATGGAGGGTCCATGGAAAGGCTTGATTCCATTCAAACTATGGGTTGAAGCTCTAATGAATCCACAAAATCAGCTACATGTTGCCACCCGTTGCCGCTGTGTTGCCAGCCGAAAAGCTCAATGAAACCCTTGTAAAATAAGGCTTGTTGCCGTGTTGCCGATTTTCCGGACCTCTATCTATCAATATGACCTTTCTGGAGATTTTTGACCACCTATCACTGCGACCGTCAGGTTTGGAGGGGCGATCTCCTTTGCGCGGGGCAAATCCATTCCACCGAAAATAGCGAACCAACAGCGGCGAAGCGGGCCCCGTAAAGACTTGGTGCGAAAGAAGAGATGGCGATTTTTCAAATCGTTCAAGTTCGGGGCTTTACATGCCGCACCCAATTCATAGAATATCCACTGAAAACCGCGGTATTAGTGTGTTAAAAACTTATGAAAGCCGACATTTTCGAGGATTTGTTTGTGCTCGAGATGGCCAACAACCATCTGGGCAGGCTGGAGCGGGGTCTGGCGATTGTGGATAAGTTTAGCAAAATTATCCGCTTCAACAACGTCCGCGCCGCCATCAAAATCCAATTGCGCGATGTGAATACGCTCATCCATGCGGATTATCGCCAGCGTTCGGACATCCGTTACATCAAAAAGACCATGCAGACCGCGCTGTCCGCGGACGATTACACCACTCTGATTACGGCCATTCGCAAAGGGGGCGCGTTGCCCTGCGCCACTCCGTTCGACGAAGCTTCCGTGGATCTTTGCGTGACGCTGGGCGTGCAAATCATCAAGCTGGCCAGTTCCGACTTGAACGATTGGTTCCTGATCGAGAAGATTGCCAAAACCCGCAAACCGGTCATCGCTTCCACCGGCGGTTCCTCCTTGAAGGACATTGACGATCTGGTCACCTTCTTCCAAAACCGCAACATTCCCCTCGCCATCAATCATTGCGTTTCTCTCTATCCCACCGAAGACAGCGAATTGGAAATGAACCAGATCGATTTCCTGCGCGACCGCTACCCTCAGGTTGCCGTCGGGTTTTCCAGCCACGAGTACCACAGTTGGGATGCTTCCATGTACATGGCCTACGCCAAGGGCGCCCGCACCTTTGAGCGCCACATTGATATCGAAGACGATGGAGTCAAGATTTCGCCCTATTGCAGCACCCCGGCCCAAATCGACACTTGGTTCAAGGCCTTTCGCAAAGCCAAGGAAATGTCCGGGGGCGGACCGCAAACCAAGCGCATTCCGCCTGTGGCCGAGATCAAATATCTGGATGCGTTGGTGCGCGGCATTTACGCCAAACGCGACCTGCCTGTCGGGACGCCTCTTTCCGAGGAGGATGTTTATCTGGCCATTCCGCTTCTCAAGGGCCAGCTTTCCTGTCGCGAATTGATGCGGGGCGAAGTGCTTTTGCGTCCGGTGAAAAAGGACGCGCCTTTGTATATCGATGACATCGACAGCCCCTATTCCCATTCCGATGAATTGAAAAAGGCAATTTATGACCGCGGTCTCGATCCGCAGGTGGGCGAGGATCCCGCGGCCAAAGGCGCCAAAGGCATCGACTTGTCAAATAAATGACAGTCCCAAGCCCGGCATCGGCAGCTTGATAAGAGTCATTTTTCACCACCCAACATGAGAAAGCTTTCAATCATCAGCCTTGTTTTGTGCTCGGCGGGACTGGCGACGCTCTGGGCCGGCGTCACGCACCCCGCCAGCGAGCAGCAGTTCCAGGACTTTGTCGCCGGCGCTGTCGCGCTTGGTATTGGAGTGGCAACCATAATGGCTGTGCAGGGGTGGTTCGATGCGCCTTATCAACAGATCTCGAGACGTGTTTACCCTGGCATGGTGGCTGTTCTCGCTGTTGGCATTTGGTTGTTTATCAAATGCTTCGGCATGCATCAGATAGGAGGGTTTGGCTTCGGCCTGGTAACTGATATTGCGTGGCGCACGCACTGCGGGCAAATTCCTTACAAGGATTTCCCCGGCCCATGGCCGGTCTTCTACGTTCTTGGTTTGAAGTTTGCTTTCCAGTGGTTCGGGGTATATTGGAGTTCAATCGTCAGCATGACGGCGTTGTTTGCCGTGGTGACGTTTGTGTGGTCGATTGTCCTGCTGTCTGAGTTGTTTGGACGATCCTGGTTTGCGCTTTTGCTGGCCGCGGCGGTGCAGATCACGGCTAACATGATTATCTCCTTCTGGTGGCATAATAACGTCTCAGTGGTTGCGTGCGTGCTTTATGTGCTGTCGGCGGAGTTGTGGTTTCGCCGGCCGCATTCGTTTGTCGCCGGCGCGTCATATTTTGCCTCCCTGCTGCTTGTTGCCGGGATGAAGCCGAATACAGCAGGCCCCCTCATCGTGTTGATTTCCGCTTGCCTGCTTGTCAAGTCACAACGCCGCATGGTCACGGTGGGGCTGTCCGTTATGGCTTTTGGGGTCTTCTCACTCCTCCTCAAACTGAATGGCATAAACGAGGTATTGATGATTAAAAATTACCTGACGGTAGCCGGCAGAGGTGTGCCGTTTCGCTACTACCTGACGTTCCTCGGGCCGGTTGAGGCGGCCTGCCTTTTCGTGGCAGCAAGCGCAATTGTGCTTCCGGCAGTATTCCTTCTTTGCCGGAACTGGAAAACATTGCCGGCCATGTTCATTCCCGCCATTGCGTTTGTGGCGGGGTTCTATGGGTATGGCACGGACGTCGATTATTGGATCAGCTTGACTCTTATTCTGGTCGCTCTCGTCCTCATTGTGGACAAATTGCGTTCTGTCTTGTGGAACCGCAACATGATTTTGGACAAACTGCGTTCTGTCTGGTGGAGCCGCTACGTGACATGGCTCTGTGTGGTGTTGTCCGTTGCTGGAATTGCGCAGGGTATTTGCCGCGAGCGCGTGAAGGCAATTGGTCTTCCAATGTTTTTTGAGTACGATGGGAACAAGCATGTGATTAAAGATGGGTTCTTCGAAGGGTTGTACTGCGGTAATATTTTTGCCGAGATACTGCGCGAGGAGTCGATTGTTCTGCAACAATCCAGGACAAATACTGTCTGGTGCGGTCCAATTATGCAGTGGGGCTATGCCGCATTCAACCTGCCGTCGCCGCGTCTGCAGCCGGTGAATTGGGTGCCTGGAGACCTGTTCGCCAAGTCAGATGAAGAGATGTATTTTGGGCGATTCATGGACAGTCATTTTGAGACGCTCATTTTTTTCAAGCATGACTTCTCAGCTTATTCCCAGGATGAACTTAACCGCATCGGCATGTCGTACGATGTGGACGACAGCTTTCACACATTGACGGTCGCGCACTTGAAGCAAAAATAATCAAATGCGTTAATTCTCTCAATTAGGAAAAGCCATGGAAAAAAGGCAAAAAAAGTGCTTGGCAGGCGGGCAGCCGTCTGGTATCACGCCAGACGTTCCTGAACATCTGTATATCCGACTAACAATAAAAAATATGAAATCATTCGCAAAGATTTGCCTCGTTCTTCTGACGGCGCTGACCATGGCCGCATTTTCAACGAATGCGCAGACCGATTCCTCGTCCTCCAGCACCAACAAACCCGCGGCCGCCGCCAAACCGAAAGCGAAAAGATATGCCGGCACAATCGCCAGTGTGGACAAAGATGCCAAAACCATCACCGTCACCCTGGCCAGCGGGGCTTCGTTAACCATCCATGTCACATCCGACACCAAGATTAAGAAGGATGGCGAGCCGGGGATTTTCGCGGATGCCGTCGTCGGACAAAAAGTAAGAGGTTTGGAACGTGAGGACAGTTCCGGGAATTGGGTGGCCGGCACCGTGAACATCGGCGAGCCAAAACCGAAAGCCGCCGCCCCTCCCGCAGCCGCGACTAAACAGTAGAAGAAGATTCTACTTCTTTATCCGCCACCAGCTTTTGTTGGGCGGGCCTTGGCCGGCCTCGCGGACTTGTCGCACGAGCAACTGGCTGCGGGCCGCTTCCAGCGCCATTTGCAGTTCCTCGTAACTTGCAAAACGGTCGTCGGGCTGCTTGGCCATGGCGCGAACCAGGGCGTCGCTGGTCAATTGGCTGATGCCCAGCAAAACCTGATCGGGCGGAGTCAGGGGCGTGTGAACCTGGGCGGCCACCACTTCCTCCACTGTGGGCGCTTCGAACGGGACATGCCCGGTCAGCGCGTGGTAGAGTGTTCCGCCCAGGCTGTACATGTCGGAATGAAAATCTTCGCCTTTGCGCTCGATCTTTTCGGGCGCGACGTAATAGACCGTGCCCCAGACGTGCTCTTCCCAGGTGTTGCCGGCCTCGGCGGCGCGCACCAGGCCGAAATCAATCAGTTTCGGCTCGCCCTCGTTGTTGTATAGAATGTTGCCGGGTTTGATGTCGCGGTGCAGCAGGTTATGTTTGAGGGCGGCGGCCAGGGCCGAAGCCATTTTGATGCCGACATCCAAAACGTCCAATTCAGGCACTTGCCCCTCTGTTTCGATGCGATGGTCCAAACTGCCCTGATCGGCCAGTTCCATGACCAGATAGGGCTGGCCCTCGAATTCGTCAAAACTATAGATGTGGATAATGTTGGTATGATTGAGCGCCGCGCCGGCGCGGGCCTCGCGATAGAAGGCCTGCATGATTTCCGGATCGGCCGCCATTTCGCGCTTCATCATTTTCAGCGCCACTTCCCGCTCCAGCTTGACGTCGTGGGCCGTATAGACCGTGCCCATGCCGCCGGACGCGATAATGGTGCGAAGCTCGAAGTTGCGCAGCATGACCGGCAGCATGACCGGATGGCCGCATTTTTTGCATGCTTCCACGGCAAACGGGGCCAAGTCGCCCGATATGAACGTCTTGGCTTTGCAGCGTCCGCACGTCACCATTTTTAGTGGCGTGCTGCCGCCTGTTGCACCGTTGCTCACACTGAGAAATTAACATGGAGTCCCGTGGGAACAAGGGAAAATCGAAGCCGGGCTTGACAAAGGATCGGGAATCTGATTTATTGGGGGGGAGTTGAAGATGAATAAGACACTGAAAGTCCAGACTAACGTGCGCGCCCATGGCTCCTGCCGAGCCATTTCAATGTGGCGCGCATACCGGCTCGCCGGCAACGTGGAGGCAATTTTCTAAGGCCAGAAAACAAATTTAAAACCCACGATTGCCAGTCAATCGTGGGTTTTTTGTTTTCTGGCCAACGATTTCGACTGGCAGACAATTTTGAAAGGAAACATGAGACAGCAATACAGACAGATTATGACACGCTTTGAAGCCGAAACTCAATTCGAGGTGGGCGCCATCGCGCCCGTGCCTTTTCGGGGCGCGCTCGAAACCGAACTCGAGCAATTGAAGGAGCGTTTGCTCGGGCCGTTGCTCAACGCATCGACGGACCCGGCCCAGGGCGCTCCGTTGCGGCGCGCGGCCAATGAAGCGGCCGGTTTGGCGTGGATTACGCCGTTCCCGCTGCTTTTTTTCCCGGTGTTGCTTGAGGAAAAGGTTTGTGCCGCGCGTCGGCAGGAAGCCCGCCAGCGGCAGATTCGCCAACGAACCGAGGGCTTGCTGGAAAGGGCAGTGGCATGACACATGGCTTATCGAAGGGTGGGGAAGTGCAGGCCGGCAGGGCGGCGGCAGTGACCGCCGCCTTGCCGGTTGCCGTCGTTTGGCCCGCGCCTTCTCACCGAGGGAAAGCTCGCCAACGCGCCGCCAGCCTGTTAATAGATTCCGGTGAGCGCGAATTTGAAGAACGTAACGATCGCCGGCCAAATCCGGTCGGACTCCACCGAAGATCATTTGGAGCGGATGCAGGAATTGGTTGACTTGAAGGGTTATGCCCGCGTTTCTGACATGGCGGCGTCGCTCGGCTTGAGCCGCTCGGCCGTTTCCAACATGGTGCGCCGGCTGGCCAGGCGCGGGTTCGTCAATTATGAAAAATACCGCGGCTTCACCCTGACGCCGGAAGGCCGTGCCGTGGCCAACCACATCAAGGTGCGCCACGAAACCCTGGCCGAATTGCTGCATTTGCTCGGACTGAGCGCGGAGACGGTGGAGCAGGAAGTCGAAGTCATCGAGCACCATCTAAAACCGGAGACCTTGCGGGTTTTTTCCAGGTTGGTTCGGTTTTGGCATGAGCATCCCCGACACCTGGAAACTTTTCTGCGCTACGGCAAAGGCAAATGATTGAAAGGGGTTGCCCCTGTGAACGAAGATTCATCTCTCGGATATGTCGCGCTGGCCTTTGCGCTGGCGGTTGGAGGCGGAACACTTGGCGCGGTGCTGGGCACTTCGCACAAACGGTTGTGCGCCCTGATCAGCCTGGGCGCGGGCACGCTCCTGGGTGTGACGCTTTTTGCCATTCTGCCGGAAACGGTCGAAGTTCTCCGCTGGTGGCAATTGTTGCTCGCCCTTGCCTCGGGTTACGCCGTCTTTTCCCTCATCAGCAAGTATATTTTCCATGTTTGTCCGGCTTGCGCAGCCAGCCATTTCGATGAAGCCACAACCCACCGGTTCAGCGAGATTGCTTCAGCCATGATGCTGGCGCTGGCCATCCACTGCACCGTGGATGGCTTGGGCATTTCGGCCGGCAACCAGGCGGACGCCACTTCCACGGCGTCCGGCCGAATCGTGGACTTTTCGATCATCCTCGCTGTCTGTGTCCATAAAATCCCGGAAGGGCTGGCGCTGGGCGCGTTGTTGCGCGGCGCCGGGTTGGGCGCCAGGGGAATTATTTTTCGCGTTCTTGCGGTGGAGGCCACGACATTGCTCGGCGGCGTGATGGGTTGGCTCTTCTTCCCCCATGCCTCCCCATTTTGGATTTCGGTCGCGCTGGCGCATGCGGGCGGCGGCTTCATTTTTTTGGCGACGCATGCCATTGTCGGCGAGATACTCAAACACCACAAAGCCCTGGTCCTGTCCGGTTTCGGTATTGGCGTTGGTTTGATTGGCATTTTCGTTCTGTTCCTGCACGTGTTCCATTGACGCAATGGGTAGTGGGCTACTTTGAAAGCGGATTCTTTGAAAAGGCTTCCGTTCTCCACTGATTCTGGCAGGCTGGACGCATGGTTAAACCGAAGAAAAAGCGCAGGGGCGATGCCAGCCAAATTGCTTACAGCGTTGTGCAGGACGCGATCAAACTGTCTGAAAAGCCGATCAAAGCCCCGCCCAAACGCCGAAAGCACAGATCATGATGCTGGGTTAGATTGTTGCTGGCGGGTTTAGACAGGGAAAGGAGCCAAAAGTTAAATTCAAACTGTGAATCGGACGACGATGAGAATTATTCGCTCTGTTTAACTTTTCCAAAACCGTATCCCGCAAACCCACCGCCAACAAGCCCTCCCATGCCGGTTAGAATTGGCGTCAAAACCTCTGGTTTTTCCTTGAACATCATAATGACGAATACAAGCAGACCGCAGAACACTAAAGCCCCGATAAATCCAAACCAAGTCGTAAGGGTCCGATGCTTTGAATCTGAATCCGCCCCCGATTTTACTAAGTCATATTGTCGTTCATCGTGCTTTGTGACCAAGTCCAAAGCCTGCGTCACATGCTGCTCGGTCATCTTTTGGAATAACCTCATCAGGAGTTTGAGGGAGTCGGGCCTCCCAAACAGGATTGACCGCAGCGTGTTGGCGGGTCAATCATCCGCATAGACAGGTTTTGGCGTTCGGCGTGGCTGGTTGAAATCAAATCCCGGTCGGGATTCCCCACAATGCTGCGACGGCGCGTTCCGGTGCATATTGGCGGGCTGTAAAACCGTTCTGGCGCGTCTTTGGGGTTGCCGTAAAGCTTTACAAGCATGGCGAAGTCAATTTCGCCCCCAAAAGCCCCCGCCACAGCCTCAAGGTACGCTTTTAACCCGTCCGAAGTCAGTTGAACTCGGTGGGCCAGCCGTTTAGCCACATCGCGCAAAAACATCCTAGCGTCCACGGCCTCCCGCTTGCCGACGTAAAAGGCAGGAATCAATTTTGATTCGGAGTCAATGCAAAAAATTGTAGTGCATGAAATAAATTGCCAGCGCGTGCTTGTGGTTTTCAACCTTTTTGCTGAAAGCGTTGGTCAACCGGGTAAACCGACGCATTCCCACCCGCAATGGAAGCTGGAATTTCCGATCACGTTTGGGAAATCTCCGAATTGATAAACCTGATTGATTCAAAGTAGCCCACTACCGACGCAATGTGTCAAAGCCCTGTCGGCAAACTTTACACTTTACAGGCATCATGCAGCCCTCAGCTAGAATCCGACTTAAGCAGGCAAAGGCCACTCGTAATGCATAATATATTGATATAAAGCCACATACATGATACCGTTTCCAGCCATTGCTTTGAGTAAAATCGGCTGCTTTCATTATGGCACAACAATTGCGGCCAGAAACAGAGCGGGAATCGGCTTAAAGGACACGTATGATTTTGCTCTTAGGCGCAAGCGGATTTATTGGGCGAGCTTTTGCCAACGAATTGCGAAGGCGGGGGCATTCGTTCATTCCGCTTACCCGCCGGGCGTTCGATTATTCCCGTTTCGACTTCCTGTTCGATTACCTTCGAACCATGAAGCCGGTCTTCCTGATCAACGCGGCCAGTTGTTCGGGAACCGCCAACGGGATCGCCATGCGTGGCGAGCGGGAAAAGATGATGGCGGCCAACGCCATTTTGCCGCAGATGATCGCGCGGGTTTGCTCGATGACGAAAACGCCCTGGGGTCACGTTTCCTCCGGGAGAATCTATTCGGGGGCCAAGGTGCTCGAAAACGGAACGCTGCGGACGGAAATGGACCTCAGCCGGCCGGATTTGCGCCAGCTCTATGAAAAAGAGCCGGCAAGATTCCTAGGTTATACGGAACTGGACGAGCCGAATTTTTCCTTTCGGACTTCGCCTTCCAACTTTTACAGCGGAACCAAGGCTTTGGCCGAGGAAGCCATCCGGGAGATCGGGCAAAGCTACGTTTGGCGCCCCCGGCTGCCCTTCAACGAGCGGGACGAGCCTTGCAACTGGCTGAGCCGGCTGCAACGGCAGGCCACGATTTACGATCATATAGACTCCATTTCGCATCTGGAGGATTTCGTCAAGGCCGCGCTGGACCTCTGGGAGATTCGCGCCCCCTTCGGCATCTACAATGTCACCAATCCCGGCGCCATCACCACCCGCGAGCTTGTCGAAGGTTTGCAGCGCGTCCTCAAGCCGCCCTTCCATTTTAACTTCGGCCGGCCGGAAGAAGATCCGGCCCGCGCCGCGTCCGCCACGCCCCAGTCTCATTGCATTCTCGATGTGGCAAAGCTCCATAAAACCGGCGTGAAAATTCGTCCGGTCAGCGAGGCGGTGAAAGATTCCTTGGACAGGATGCGCCTGGCCTCACGATTGTCGAAAGGTGTCCCGGCGCTGGCCTTTGCCGGCTTGGCCGGTTGTTCTTTGCTCAAGCTTTGGCCCTAACGGACAGCAGACAGGACAGTAAAACCCAGCGGGAACGAGAGGCCGCTGATTATCCCGGCCGGGCGAATCCACGTTATCGTGCCGCTCGCCGCGCCGTTGCCAACGATGATCCAGCCTTCGGCCACCCCCAAACCGCCATACAAGCTGAAGTAGAGAGGGATAATCCCGGCTTGTGAAACCGGGACTGTTTGAGAAACCGGCGTCGAATCGGCCAGGGAGCCTGACAGAGTGACGATGCCATTGGTTGTAACCGTGACCAAGACATTGCCATTATTCGTCGGCGCATTCAGCGCGCCAACTTGCGGCGGGATGACCATGTTGAATTGCCCCGCCGGCACGGGCGCTGTATTGGCAGCCAGGTCGGCCAGCAGCGGGGCGGTCCACGGACTGACCGAAGACATATTCGAGACCAAGCCGGTAATCATTTGGGTTGCGCCGGTCATGTCCAGATGCAGGGTGAAGTTCAAACTGGAATTTTCGGTGACCGCGCGCGACACTACTTCACTATCGTTGCCAGACATATTGAAGGCCCCGGTGAGAAGGTAAGTGCAGCCACGGAGCAAGACCCTGGCGCTGTAAGCCCCGGTTGATCCGACGACGCAATTACGCAACAGGCCCGAGGTTGGCGCGGCAATATTGGGGAGGCCGCCGTTGGTTTGATAGAACAACCCGTTGTATGCGCCTGTCACCAGCGCAAAAGCATTCGTAATGGTCAGCGCGGCATTCGCGCTCGTAGCGGCGCCGGCGGCATTTTGAATGGTTACGTAATAATTCCCCGCATCGGCGCCTCTGACATTGAGCAAACCAAGATTGAGCAAACCAAGAACCTTTCTCGGTCCCGGGGAAACGGCCTTTCCGCCTTTGAACCATTGGAAAGTGAATGGTGGCGTGCCACTCATGTCCACATGAAAGAGAACGTCCGCACCGACACCGACGCTTTGAGAAACGGGCTGGGACGTAATCACCGGCGGATCAATGACCGACAATGTTGCCACACTGCTCGTCACGCTGCCCGAGCTGTTGCCGATCACCACACTGTAATTGCCCCCATTGGCATCGCTGACATCGGGCAAGGTCAGGGTGGCGTTGGTTGCCCCGGACAAGGCCGTCGTGCCGTCGAACCATTGGAAAATCATCGGCACCGTGCTGGTCGCGCCGACAGCAAAAGAGGCAGTCGCTCCGGCGATGACTGTTTGAGCGAGAGGCTCGGTCGCGATCAGAGGAAGCGCCGGGATGCTGTCAACAACCTCGTTTGAGAATTGACTTTCATCCAGGGAGGGATCGTACGCCGATACGGCAAAGTAATAAGTGTCTCCAGGGGTCAAGCCGGACACTGTGCAGGTGGTATTAGTGCTGGCATCGACATACGCAGAGTAACTGCCGCTGGCCAATCCATAAAAAACCATGTAGCCCGTCACCATGGAGCTTGGGCTTGGATTCCACGCCAGCGAAACGCTTTGCGCCCATGTCGGGGCGATGGAAAACACGGACAAGATTATGATCAACACTGCCAGGCCGCGCCTGGCCAAAACTGTTCCAGCCATCATTTACTTTATGTCTTTCTTGATTACAATCCGATATCACCATTCCTGTTCCAAAGGGCCGGGTACATAACCGCCCCACGTCGCACACTTTGTATTGTTCGTCCCTCAGGTGAACACCTGAGCGAAGCAAATCTTGTGCCACGCCTCGGGCTGGGGCGAAGGCACTGGACTTTGTTGTTTCTTTCGACAGGCGGGGATTGGCGCCACGCATTCGTCGCGCACAAGACGCACGCCTCCAAAATCGTGAATGGCGCCAGGCCTCCCTCCTCGACAAGAACGGGGGATGCGCCCTTGGGCGTTGTCGTCATCACCGCTGCTGGATGAACTCTTGACATTCTTGCATTCCGTTCGTTCTGCTTCGCGAGCTGCAGAGCAACCCATCGAAATCAACCTGGGAAAAATTTACCGGAATTCCTCTGCCAAGCTCTCCTGAATTTGCGAAATACAAGGCAATTTTTGCCCAGGATTCTTCCCGCAGCGCGAACGATTCGATGGAAAATGCGGGGTTCAATTGCGTTGACGCCGGCTTGTTCCCAGGCACAATATCTCGGCCTTACTTTTTGATTTCCAGGTGAGCATTGAACTTAAAAATATTTCCAAGCGCTTTGGCAAGACCGTTGCCTTGGACGACGTCAGTTTCCTGGTCGGCGACGGCGAATTGGTGGCTTTGCTCGGGCCCAGCGGCGGCGGCAAAACAACCGTCCTGCGGCTGATCGCCGGACTGGACAACCCGGACGGCGGCTCCATCTTGATCGGGGGAACACCCGTCAACCACCTGCCCGCGCCGCGGCGCAACATCGGTTTCGTTTTTCAGAATTACGCATTGTTCAAGAACATGACCGTGTTCAAGAACATCGCCTTTGGCCTGAAAGTAAAAGGATGGGACGCCGCGCGCATCCAGGCGCGAGTGACGGAATTAATCAACCGCCTCGAACTGCAAAAGCTGGAAAAACGGTATCCACATGAACTTTCCGGCGGCCAGCGCCAGCGGGTGGCCATTGCCCGCGCCCTGGCCGCCCAATCCGCCGTCCTGTTGCTGGACGAACCGTTCGCGGCGGTGGACGCCCAAATCCGCCAGGAACTGCGCCAATGGCTCGTGCGGCTGCATCAGGAATTAAAACTCACCACCATCTTTGTCACACACGATCAGGAGGAGGCGATGGAGGTGGCGGACAGGATCGTCATTTTCTCCAAAGGCCGGCTGGAACAAATCGGCACACCCCGGCAAGTCTATGAAGAGCCGAAAAACGAATTCGTGGCCCGGTTTGTCGGCGTCTTAAACGTTCTCGAACTGCAAGTGCGCGGCGGAGTGGCGCGCTGCCAGGAACTGGAATTCCCGGCCCACGGCCTTTCCGAAGGCCAAAAGATGCGCATTGGCTTTCGCCCCTATGCCGTTCAAGTTTCGCCGGACCCGCGCGCCCACCGTTTTCAGGCCGTCTTGCGCCGCGCCTATTTCCTGGGGCTGATGTTGCGATTGGAATTGGCCCTCGACAGCGGCCTGACCCTTCGTTCCCGCATCAGCAAGGAGGAATACTCACGCCTGGGGCTGGCCGACGGGCAAAGGGTGTCATTCCAAATCAAGACCTATCGAATCCTCTCGAAGATAGACGATCCCCTCGCCAGCGAAACAGCCATCGCCTATGAAACGATATCGGACTCGCCCTGAAGCCACACCCGCGAAAGGCCGCGGCCCGCGCCGCGTTTAAAATACGACCCTCCCCGCCTGGCTCGACGCCCGGCATGCCCACGCCGGGCGCGCCGACGCCAGGATCAACCAACCCCCTTCCCCTCCATCCCCGGCCCGCGCTTATTTCTTCTTCTTCGCCGCGCCATGGGGCAGCGCCCTGAAGATCATGGCATAGACCACCCGATAGATCGTCTCCTGTTCGTTGTCCGTCAACCGGCGGATGTCGGTGATCAACTTCCTCTCCCGCGCGTCCAGATAATCCTCCCGCACCGAGAGGGACGTTCCCATGCCCGGTTTGCCCTTTAGTTTGAAATGGCGCGGCTCGATCGCCTCCGGATGCTCCCCGGAAACGATCAATTTCAACAATTGCAACGTGGTGGGACGCGGGCGGTTGGAATGATTCGGGTTCATCAGGTTGCTGACCGCGGCGGCGCTCATGTGCAGTTGCCGCGCCGTCTCACTCTGGTTCCAGCCCATGATGGCCACCAGCCTCGCAAACTCTTCTTTTAATGGATCCATAGTATTATTTTTTATTTTAGTTACTTTATCACTTGACGTATATCACAAGAATACGTAATCTAGAAACATGATAATAAATACTAAACCGATAATCAACCAAAAAAATCAATTATTTTTATCTCCCACCCCCGCGGCCGGCTGGTGCCATCTTCAGCACCCCCGGACCCTGATGGGCTTGAGCCGCAAGCGCTTCGGCAGGGACGATGTCCTGAGGCTGATTGACACGCGGGAAATCCGGTGGGCCTGGGACATTTCGCGCAAAGGGGCCCGCCGCCCGGAAGTGCGCATCTGGCGGGAATCGCTCCTGGCCTACCTGGCCCGGGAAAGCGGCGGCGCCGCGAAAGCGTTCGGGGCCGACGGCCTTTCCCTCCTTCAAGTCATTGAAGCCATTCTGCCCCGGCCTCCCGCCCTCACCGCGCGCGCGGCCACGGTGCGCGGCCGGGAACTGCAAAGGCGGTTCCTTTGTTGCCAGGGACACCTGGCCGGGCTGATTGCCGACGGCGAGTTGTGCTGTGTCGGCCCGGCCGGTCCCGGGAAAACCCCGGCGATTCTTTATCAGAGCGTTTTTGAATTTCTCAAGAGGAGATCCATGTCCCTATGAACAATGAAAAAAACCGATGGAACCTGTCGCAAGAGGACATCGGCCATCTCTCCATGGCGCTCAAGCCCGTTCGCACCAGCCGGGAGGTGGCCGAAATCCTCGGCTTGTCCACCAGCCTAGTCTGCCAGCTTGAAAACAGCGCCCTGCGCAAAATCGTCCGCGTCCTGAAGACGATGGAAGCCAACGGCCAACTGAAACCACAGGAAAACAACTCAAACCATGAATGAAACAAAACTAAGACAACTGGTGGCCGAGGCGGTGAGCCTCGACCGTGAAATCTCCCTGCAACAAGACCGGCTCAAAGAGATGAAAGCCCGGCTCGTCACCGAGGCCCAATCGCGCATTGACGAGGCGGCCGAGACCGAAGGCGGCGGCAAAGCCATCACCTTCCCGGGCCTGAACGGTGACGTGGCGCGCGTCAACATCCCCAGCCCCGCCCTTAGATCCAAAATCGACAGCGAAGGCAAGGCGGTGGAGAAGATCAAAACCGCCGCGGGCAATTACTTTGAGTCGCTTTTCGTCCCGGCGGTGGTTTACGTGCCCATCGAAAGTTTCCGCGCCGAAGCGGCCGCGCTTCTGGGCGGCGCCGCCCCCCGGCTGATCAAACTCTGTGAAACGGAGAGCCGTCCCCGCGTTTGTTTTGAGACTAAAGAAAAGGCTGAAGGCTGATCCGCCGTCGCTTCGCCATGGCGCGACAAGAGGCTAAGTCCGGGGTGCAACTTCGGCCCACTGGCGGCTTGTGTTACCTCCGGTCGCGCTCCTCGTGGTTGTCGGCTTTTCTCTCCGAGCGGGCTGCCTTGTAGTTTTTTGGATACTTCCGCGCCATGTCCGCATGATGGTTGGCCGGGGAATCGTGGAAATCCATCTGCACGGATGGCGAAGCCAGCAGCACGTCGGCGGAAACCCCCAGTGGCGCCGACCGTAAAACCCATGCTCCGCCGTCCAGGAAGGCATATTGATGCCGACTGGTGTTATAATAGACTCCATAGCCGGGGTAATAAACATAATTGTCCGGCGCCACGACAACCACAGGAGGCGCGGCGACAACCACAGGCGGTGAAACGACAACAACAGGGGAAGGAAGAGTGATTCTAAGGCTCTGGCCATCCGCGTAACTCAGGCAACCGGCCAGCGCCATCAGAAGCCCGGTGTTTAAGGCAAACCCGGATTTGCCGCTTTTCAAGAAACATTTTTTATTATTCATGGACCGAGGATAGTTCCAAAACAATGCGGGCGCCATGGGGTCTAACCCGAATGGCCGCGGAGCGACGCTGTTCCAGGATCAGCCTGGCGGGGGCGGATTGCCCCCGTTTCCGGCCCGGCCAAAAGCGTGAAAAATTCCGCGTTTTTTCGGCTTCTGTCAAGAATACATACTTGACAAGGAGGCCGCCGGCGCGCGTTTTCATCAATGTTTACGCGGGTTTCGTGTTTTAAAAAAAGCTCCCACCATAAGCTGTACAATTTCGTCTAATTATGCTATAACTACTGGCGTGATGAGAAAAGTAATTAAAGAAATGAATCTGGTCCGCGACGGGATCCAGCCGCCCACCTTCCCACTCCTGCGCGCGGCCCCGGACACCCTCGCGGACCCCTCCCCTTTTATGAAAAACAAAACAACACTGCACATCGCCTCATTCACCCTCCTGACCGCCCTGGCCCTGGCCACGGCGGGTTGCGGGACTTCCGCCAATCTCGCCGGGCTCGGCGTCTCGGTGAACGTGGCCCAAAAAGGCATCGCGGCCGGGTTGACGCTGAGCGGGGGAACAAACTCCGTAACGGTCGGCGCCAGCTACAGCCAGGGAACGAACTCCGTCGCGGCGACAACGACGATCCCCGAGTAAAAACGGAATTAAGAATTAAGAATTAAGAAATATGAAAACGCCGGACCGATCCCTAAAACTTCTGCCTTCTGCCTTCTTAATTCTTACTTTTTTTGGCTGTGCCTGTCCGCACCGCAAGGCCGTCACCACTCAATCGATTGAATGGTATCAGGACCGGCCGGATGGCTTGGTCGCCCGCGAGGAGTGGCGCGACCAGGAAGGCGGCGGCGGCTTTTTTCTCTTTGCGGACCCGAACGTCCAGGCCATGACCGCCCTTCATACCAATCAATGCGCCTTGGGCGGCGGGTCCGCATTTGCCGCCGGTTCGTTCGCGATCCTGGTGGACAGCAACCTCGTGCCAGCCATCGCCGCCAGCGGGACGGCGGCGGGGAACGTGATCGGCGCGGCGGCCAAAACGGCGGTCAAATGACAAATGAAAAATTCTCAATGGCCAATTCCCAATGCAATTGAAAATCGATTATTGAGAATTTGTCATTGGCTATTATGAACCCACCCATTCCAAACCACTACGATCCTGAGAATGCCCGGCAATTGGTGGGGTTCGCGGCGGCGGCTTATTTGTCGGACAGGTGGGACGTGGCTGACAAGATCGTTGACCGGGGGACTGATACGCAAGTGGTCATTTGGGAGAATCCGGGGGACTTGATCGTGGCTTTCCGGGGCACGCGATCGTTGCGGAATTTCGTGACGGACATCCGCGCCCGGCGGGTGGCGCTGACGTCGGGCGGGCCGCGCCAAGCCGAAGTTCACGAGGGATTCCAATGGGCGCTGAATAGTGTGTACGATGCCCTCCATTCGTCCGTGGAACGACTGGCGGGCGGCCCAGGCTCGCCACGGCTTTGGATCACCGGCCATAGTCTGGGCGCGGCGCTGGCAAAACTGTTCGCCATTCGGTGTAAATCAGCCATTGCCGGGGTCTATACGTTTGGCGAGCCGCGCGTCGGCAATGCCGCTTTCCGCGATTATTACAACGCTCTGTTGAAATCCTGCACCTTCCGTGTGGTGGACGGAGAGGATTTTATCACGCGTATTCCGTGGTTGTTGGGCGCGTATCGCCATAGCGGGACGGAAGTTTTTTATCCTTCATTCGGCAGGGACGCGCTGCTGCGCGTCCCCGGCTGCGCGGCAGCGCAGCCCTACCAAATTAGCCCGCCGTGGTGGGTGAAAGGGTTCAGCGACGTGTTCGGAACGTGGCAGGAATGGCGGCGCGACGGTCGCATTGCCCTGCTGGCCGATCATCATGTCAGCCGCTATGTGGAAAGGCTCTCACCTCCTAATCCCAATCCCCTCCTGCCCTCAGAATCAGAGGGACGGGACAGGATTAAGATTACGAGTAAGATTAGGAACGGAATCCCCCAGCCATGAATACTCTCCAAATAGTTTCCATCGCGCTGAGCATGATCTGTGTGGTCATCACCACCATCCTGGCCTGGGTGGCCATCGCCAAGGCGCAAAAGGTCCAGGTGACATTCGCGGGGACTCCCGTGGATAAGAAGGAATGCGCGCTCATGATGCAAGAGGCCAGGGAGAAGATTGAGCATTTGTTTTCCAAGGTCGGGGGTGTGGAGCGCGGGGTGGAGGGGCGGCTCAATGCGAAGATCGAGGCGTTGAGCGCCGAGGGCAAAGCCGACCGGGAGAAGATGCATCTGCGCATCAATCCGATCGAGGGCGAGATTTGCGCCCTGCGGGAAGCGAGCGAAACCAACACGACACGCCTGGTGCAGATGGACGCGAAAATCGACAGACTCATCGAAAGAATAAAATGATCCCCAATGAACAACTTGAACTGTTTCGCGACGCGCTTTTGCGCTCGCTCAAGGCGGCCCGCAGCATCGGGCTAAACCTGCAATCCATCGAACTGGCCCTGATGGTGGCCGGCTTCAAACATTTCAGCCGCCCGGAGCTGGAGGACGAAATCCAGTATTTCATGGACGCCAAATTTATCGTGGAAGTGCCGAAGTCGCACAGCTTCGCGCACAAGATCTGGCGCATCACCAAGGACGGGATCGATGACTTGGAAAAGAGAGGATACTGAATGCCAACCAAGCGAGCAAAAAAGCGGAAACGCGCGGAATTCCGGCCCGATTCCTACGAAGCCACCCTGACGGCGAAGGAGCGGGAATCACTTTATGCCATGTTGTTGCCCGGGAGGGAGACATTGGAAGAGGTACAGGAGAAAGCCATTCCGTGGCGGAGCGGTGAGAAGAAGGGCCAGAAGCCGGATACCGGCACGCTCTGGAAGATCCAACAACGCCTGCGCATGTTACGGATGGTGTCCAAACTGAGCGTGACGTGCGAGAAATTCGAGAGATACAGGGACCTGCTGGCTCCGATGGCCAAGTCCGCGCATCAGGAGCAACTGCTGGACTGGATCATGACGCTGATCAGCGAAGAGGTGATTGATTACACACTGGAAAGGCTTCATCCAGAAGCGCGGACCGCCGCCGCCAGGTTGTTGCTCAAGCGGGCCGATCAGCGGCGGGTGGACCGGCGTCTGGACATGCTCGAAGAGGACCGCAAAAAGCCCGCGCCAAGGGAATCCCAGACCGGCTTGACGCGAGAGGAGAAGGAAGAAGCGGTCGATAAGATTTTGGGGATTGCCTGAATGAAACCAACCACGAAGAGAACCAAGCGCGGCAGGGCGCTCCATCGAACCCCATCTCAATCGAGTCACGGCTCGACGGAGTCTCGCCCCACCGTGTCAAGAAAACGGCCTTCTCTTCGTGGCAAGAGCTGTAACAACGGCGCCGCGAATGAAATTTACGATCCCAACTGCAAGCTGCTCCCCTACCAACGGCGCTGGGCCGAGGATGACGCGCGGTGGAAGTTTGGCCTCATGTCCCGGCAGGTCGGCAAGGATTTTGCCAGCGGCTACGAGGGCGTCCGTGATATTTTGCGCGCGGAAAAGAAGGGCGAAAGGCGGGACTGGCTCATCGCAGCGCCATCCGAACGGCAATCCCTTGAATCCCTCGGCAAATGGAAAGAGTGGGCGCAAGCGTTCAAAGCCTCGCTCAAAGGATACGAGGAAGAGCGGGAATCAGGCGGAGAAAGCCTTCTTAAATCCGCCACCATCACCTTCCCCAAAGGCAGCCGGGTCATTGCGGTGCCGGGGCGGCCGGACACGGTGCGGGGCTATTCGGCGAATGTCTTGTTGACAGAATTCGCGTTTTTTGAAAGCCCGGACCTGACCTGGCGGGCCATCCTGCCCAGCATCACCAACCCGATGCGCGGCGGCGTCAAGAAAGTCCGGCTCATCACCACGCCCAACGGCATCGGCAACAAGGCGCACGAAATCTGGAGCAAGAATTACAGGCCAATTGACAATGGACAATTGAAAATTGACAATGCCGAAGCGGCTGGCGGGACGCCATCCGATGCGACCGGGACGGTCGCGCTCCCCGGGAAATGGTCGTGCCACTTCGTGGACATCTACACAGCCGTCAAAGAGCACCTGCCCGTCAATATCGAGGAATTGAAGGCGGCCATTGATGATCCGGAGGGATGGGCGCAGGAGTTTGAATGCCAGTTCCTCGATGTTCAGGCCGTCCTCCTCCCTTACGAACTCATCGCCACTTGCGAAAGCGAGGAGGCCAGCGCCGCCGTGCCCGCGGAATTCTGGCAAACGACCGCGCCGTGGCCCATTGACATGGGGATTGATTTCGGCCGCCGCCAGGACTTGACGGTTTGCTGGTCCAATGCCCGCCTGAGCGACGTTGCCCAAACCATCGAAGTGCTGGAGCTGGCCAATATGAGCACGCCGGACCAGGTCGCCCTGCTGCGGCCCCGCCTGCAACGCGCCCGGCGGGTCTGTCTGGATTACACCGGGGCGGGGATTGGCATGGGCGATTACCTGGTCAGGGAATTCCAGGAATGGAAGCCCGACGCACACAAGTACGGAAAGATCGAATTGTGCGTCTTCTCGCAAACGCTGAAAGTGGAACTCTTTTCCAAATTGCGCATGGCGTTTGAAAAGCGCGGGGTGCGCGTGCCGGTCAACCGCGCCGTGCGGGAAGATTTGCACAGCGTCAATCGCGTCACCAGCGAAACGGGCGGCATCACTTACCGCGCCCCGCGCGGGGCGGGCGGGCACGCCGACCGCTGCACGGCGCTGGCCCTGGCGCTGCGCGCCGGGCAGGGCGAAGCCCGGGGCAGTTGTTGTTTTGTGATTGACAGCCGCATCAACCGCGTCCTTGCCGCCCGGCGGGACAGGAACATGTATTTATGAAAAAAATCCGCGCATCCGCCCCGCTCAAGAAGACGCCGCCCACCCTGCTTGGCCCGCCTGCCGCCTCCAGCCTGGCGCACGGCCTGAACATCGGCACGGTCGTGAGCGTCCAGAACCATTGGCGCGAATATTACAACCCGATCCCGGCGCTGAATATCCAGCGCGCCCGCGCCATTTACGATTTCAGCCGCCGCGGCCTCAACGCCGAACTGCAAAACGTCTATCGCGAAATGGAAGGGCTTTTTCCCACGCTCATCGGCCTGATCGAACGGCGGACCAGTCCGCTGCTCGAAATGGAATGGAATGTAAAAACCGTCGCGGAAGACAAGCTTCCCAAAGGCGCGACCAAGAGCATGGCGGACGACATGGCATCCTGTCTTCAGGATGCATACGGAAAGATCGACAATCTTTACGAGGCCATCGAATGGCTTGAACTGGGCGCATTCCGGGGCTACGCGCATCTTGAAAAAATTTATGCCAATCCCGGCACGGCGGACCTGACCGTCGAACACCTCGAACCGGTCGAGCAATGGCATTGGACGCGCAAGAGCATGTATGCCGAATGGGAATACGTGGCCGCCGCGACCCAGACCAACATCGGCGTTCCCATCAACTACGAGCAGTTCGTCATTCACGAAGTGCGACGTCCGCTGGACCGCGTGGCCCTGATCCTTTGGGTGCGGGCCAGCCTGTGCGAGAAGGACTGGGACGCGTTCATTGAGATTTACGGAGTGCCCCACTGGGTCGTCTTCATGCCGCCGAACGTGCCCAAGGAAAAAGAGCCGGCATATCTCGCCGCCTCCAACATCATCGCCCAAGGCGGCAATGGCACGCTGCCCCACGGCAGCAGCGCCATCGCCGTGGACAAGCCGCGCGACACCAACCCGTTCCGGCCCCGGCTGGACTGGCTGCAGGAGCAACTGGTCCTGGCCGGCACGGGCGGGCTGCTTTCCATGCTCTCGATGCCGACAGGCATCGGCCACGGCGCGACCGGGGCGCATGAAGACGCCTTCAGAAAAATCAGCAAGAAGGAGGCGCGCAAAATCACCGAGGTTTTCAACACGCAATTCGACGCGCCCCTGCTGGCCCAAAAATTTCCCGGCCAGCCGCGCCTGGCCCGGTTCGAACTGAGCGCCAACGAGGAAACCGATGTGAGCGACATCTGCGCCCAAACCCTGCAACTCAGCCAGGCGGGGTACCGGGTGGATGCGGGCCAACTGACTGAAGAGACAGGATATGCAGTTACAGAGAAGTAAGAATTAAGAATTAAGAATTATGAAAACACTGACTCGATTGCTCCCACTTCTTAATTCTTCCTTCTTAATGCTTAATTTCGACAACCTATGAACACACTCATTCTCAACCGCGACAATAACTTTCAGCACCCCGCCGATGGATGGTATCAAATCGAAGCGAGGGGGGAGCATCCCAACCGCCGGGCGGGCATCGTCCAGATCATTGATGAGGAGGCCTGCCAATCCATCGTCAATCGCTTCAACACCGAGGCGGCGCAAGCGGGCTTCGCCGGAATGCTGATCGACCACGAGCATTTCAAACACGACGAAGACAAGGAAACCGTCGCCTACGGCTGGTTGGAGAAATTGGAAAACCGCGCGGACGGCATCTACGGGCAAATCCGCTGGACCGATACGGGCAAAAAAGCGGTGGACGGCGGCGACTACAGATTCTTTTCCACGGAATATGACCAGGCGGACCTGCAAGTCATTAACAAGTCCGGCAAGTCCGGCAAGTCACGACATGTCAGACCACTCCGCCTGGACGGACTCACCCTGACCAACGCCAACAACAACAAAGGGCAAAAGCCCATAACAAACCGCGGTGTCGAAACTGACCCGCCACAGAAAGCAAAACAAATGAAGACAGTCTGCACCCTGCTGGGCCTATCCGCCGATGCCTCGGAAGAGGCCGTCCACGCGGAAGTGGCCCTGGCGCTCAACCGCGTCCAGGAACTGGAAAGCAGCCAGATCGAAAGCGACCTGGAAACGCACAAGAACCGGTTCGATCCCAAACAGCGGGAATTCATCAAAACGCTGCTGGTGACCAACCGGGCCGCCACGCTGGAATTCCTGAAGACGCAGCCGGAGGGCAAAGGCCAGCTCGCCCCCGCCCGCCTGCACAACCGCCACACCGCCCAACCGATGGATGCCGCCGCCGGAGGCGAGCCGGCCGACGAAGTCGCGCTCTCGGCCGAGCGCAATTCGGCCATCGAACAATACAAAATCGCCAACCGCTGCAGCTTCCAGCAAGCGCACGACGCCGTCCGGCGCAAGAAACCGGAACTGTTCGGAATCACGAAACATTAAGCCACAAAAAGACACAGACTTACACAGACAAACACGGACTTACACTGACCAACCCCAATCGAAATAACACTCTATGAATTCAGCACTATTTGCCAGACCCAACAGTTTGTTCACTTATCAAGACCCCAATAACGTCACTAACTTCACCGGCTTGGAAGGCTATCTCGTGGCCGACAACGCCGGCGCGCTGACTGTCAGCACCAGCGCCACCGTGCCGGCTGTCGCCGTCGTGCTCGACGGCCTGCCGCCCGGCCGGCCGACGTCGCTGGGCACGCTGGGCAAGACCCCGCCCGTCCGCCTGCGCGCCGGCGGGACCATCAGCCAATTCAGCCGACTGGCGCAGAACGCAACCGGGCAGGTCGTGGCCGATCCCGGTCCCGGCAACGCGCGCGTCATTGTCGGGCTGGCCCTGGAAGCGGCCGTTGCCGGCGATTACTTTTTGGCCGATCCGTGTTTCCCACAAATCGCAAGCTAACCGAAGAAAGGCAGAAGTAAGAATTAAGAATCAAGAAACTCAGTCATCACCAACCATTAATCACTACCCACTACTCTTATGCCACAAGGTGCCTCATTATCCGCCACGCTGAACTACCAGTTGACCGACTTCGCCACCGGCCACATGAACGACCTCAAAGCCGCCTACGACTACGCCGAGCGCATTTGCCCGACGGTGCGCGTGCCCGGCTCGCACGGTCAATACAAGAAGTTTGACGACGTCAACTCCTTCCAAACCTACAACACCGCCCGCGCCATGGGCGCCGATCCCACCCGCATCGAGTTCGCGGCCGAGGACGAATTCTACAATTGCACGCCGCAAGCCCTGGAAGTGACGGTGGATGAGGAGGAACGGCGGCAGGCGGGGGAAAACAACGCCGTCGCCCAGCAAATGCTGGACGAGGGAAAAATCAAAGCCGTGCTGAACGCGGCGGCCTTGAGCTACGCCTACAAGCGCACCAACTACGTCATCAGCAACACCAGCCCGGTGCCGCAGCGGGGCAATTTCAGCAACCCGAACATTGATCCGATCGACCAGATTGACGAGCAATTGGACGGGCTGTCGCTGGCGTGCGGCTCGATCAACTTCCTGAAAGTGACGATGGACGTATCGGCCTGGCGAACGATCCGCTCCCATCCGTTGGTGAAGAAACGGTTGGTGGGGGTGCAGGTGAGCGAGATCAGCATCGAGCAGCTCAAGACCATGCTGCTGTTCCCGGTGGATCTGATGGTGGCGTCGATCAGCTACACCGGAACCAACCAGGGGCCGGTGGGCGGCAGCGGCCCCGGCGCCGGCGAACAGACGGGCAAAAAACGACTGCTGGCCGGAAACATCCTGGTCCACTACAGCGCGCCCGATCCGACGCTCTACGATCCGAGCGCGTTCAAGTGTTTTGTGGCCGGGCAAAGCAACGTGCAGGCCGTGCGCAGCTACATGGCCCCGAACGGCCTCTACGGCGGCCACATTGTGGACTGGTCGGAGGACATCGAACAAACCAGCCAGATCGCCATGACGCGGCTGCAACTGAGTTAAGAAAAGGCTGAAGGCTGAAGGCTAAAGGCTAAAACTCTGAAAAAAAGAAACACTGAAAAAAACAGAATCCATGAATATCATCAAAAACATCCGTCTCACGCTGATTCGATTGCTAGTGGCTTTTACTTTAGCCTTTGGCATTCAGCATTCAGCATTGTCTCAAGTCACTCCCACCACGATCCTCGTGTTGACGAACCTGCCGGCGGCCGTGGCCGGCAATACGACCAGCAAACTGTTTGGCACAAACGGTTTGCCGGCGTTCAACATCATCAATCTGCGCCAAGGCCAGGGCATGGCGACCGCGATGACTTACAACGGCACCAATGCCGCCACCACCCTCGGCTTCAGCCTCAACTGGAGCGTCAGTCTTGACGGCACCAACTGGCAGACGGCCGGGTTCCTGCAAAACAGCGGCGCGGCCAATGGCACGAATAGCTGCACCATTTGGACCAACTACGCCAGCGCGGCGCTCAACAATGCGTTGTTCATCGCGCCGTATTCGCTTCAGAACGCGAACGCGGCCACGAATAGCATTGCGTTGAGCAACGTTACAGTGAGTTTCGGCAACATCGTTCCGGGCGGTTACCCGTAAGACCCGGACTGCGCAGAAGGGGCGGCGTGGTCGTGCCTCCCGGCCACGCCGCCAAAGAATCAAGGCTAAAGGCTGAAGGCTAAAGGCTAAAGTTATGAAAAAGAAAAAAGCAGACAAACTGGACCGGCTTTCGGCTCTTGCTTCAGCCTTTCTGATCGCCTTCAGCATTTTCCCGATGAACCCGTAAATCGAACAAATATGGATACCTGGATCACACTCACGCAGGACGATGTCCTGGCTTCGATCAACAACCCGGAGCTAACGGCCGCGCTCAACACCGCCCTGGCCAGCGGCCAGAACAATCCTCTTGACACGTTGCTGCCTGATGTCACGGCCGAGGTCCGGGGCCATGTGCGGCGGCGCAACACCCTGGGCCAGAGCGGGACGCTGCCCCAGGAATTGAAGAACGCCGCCATTGACATCATCATTTACCGCGCCGCCAACCGCCTGCGCAAAAAAGCCATCGCCGAGGACAAAAAGGCGGACCACGACCTGGCCCTGCGAAAATTACAGGGCGTGGCGGACGGCAGCGTGGCCGTTTCCGCCCCGGACAATCCGACAACGGAAGTGACGAGCGCGCCCGCACCGCGCTTTGAAAAAACCCGCCGCGAATTCGGCTATGAGGAAGAGCGCGGAATATGAAGCAAAGGCTGAAGGCTGAAGGCTGAAGGCTAAAGTTATGAATGCGCAAATTGAACAAATTCAGCCCGATGTGTTTAACAAGCTGGCGAGCGAGCCTTACTTTGCGGGCATTTCGCTGTTCCAAATTCGCAAGGAACGTTTTCAAAGCGAGATTGACGAGGCCCTGTCCTCCGCGACATTCGACCCCGGCCAGAGCGGCAAACGGCCCGGCGCGACGATTGAGGTGTTGATGCCGCTGATCAAAACCAACCTGGTCAATGCGCCCGGCCCGGTGGTCACGCTGGAACAGCGTCTCATCGTCAAGGAGAATCCGCAGATCAACCTGGCCGCCGGTGGCGTCAACCTGACCGCCGAGGAAATCGCGGTGGAAATACTGCAAACCCTGCACCAATTTTACCTGGGCGGTATCTGCCAGGCATTGTATCCCGCGCCGGAAGCGATCGTGCCCAACGGCCATTTTCCCGATCTGGTGGCCTACGACGTCATCCTGCAAGCGACATTCAACTTGACACCGCCGGGGCGCGCGGGCTGCCCCCCGCCGCCCGCGGAAGGGCCGCCGCTGACGCTGACATTCACCGCGCCCGCCAGCGATCCGGCGGCGGCGATCTATTTTACGACGGATGGAACGTTTCCCGGCCCAGGCAATGCGGCGGCAATCGTCTATACCGCGCCTTTCACTGTCACCGGCGGCGCCGTCGTGCGTTGGGCAGCTTATGTGGCAAACAAACTCGGCAGTTCAACCGGCATGGCAACGATCACGCAAGAAAGGCAGAATTAAGAATTAAGAATTATGAAGTCAAACAAAAATCCTGAACCCCGCTAAAAATTATGTCAGTCACAGTAGCAAACCTGTCCGGCGGCGCGGCCTTCGTCAGCCTTAACTCCAAAAACATCCAGTTCGAAAGCGATTGTTCGCTCGAAATGGTCCCCACCACTTCCGTTTTGTCGTCGGCGCTCTACGGGAAATTCGACGAGATTCCCACCGACTTGCTGATCAAATTCAGCGGCACGCCGCGTTATTACGACACCGCCGCGATCTCAACCGTGTTCCCTTACACGGGAATATTTCCCGCTCCCGGCACATTTTACGGCGGGGGCAACGTTGCGGCGGGGATTAACTCGATCAACGGGGATCAATTCATCCTCAACAACGCCATGGTCGGGAAAATGCCGGAGCTCATTCTCGGGGTGGAGAAGGTCATTCTTGGGCCGATGGAAATTTGGGGGCTGATCCAGTCCGGCCAAAACCCGACGAATGCCAACGCTTACTACACCTACAACGCCGCGGGCGGGAGTTACAGCTTTGCCTATCCGACCGTTGCGGGCACCGCCCTCATCGGCCAGCAAGAATATACCGCCGCTTTTGGGACGGTTTCCGGCCTGACGAGTTTTCAGGCGCAGGAGACCTGGACCATCTCGCACGAGTTGGAGTGGTCGCCTGTGCTGATCCAGGGGCGGACGAGAGCGTTTCGATTGCTGAGCTACCGCGCGCTGGCCAAATGCAAGCCCGCCGACGCCACCATGACCGCCCTGCTCACCGCCCTCGGCCTGCAAGGGGCGAACGCCACGCCCGGCACGCGGCTCAGCCAACTCGCCAAGGCGGCCAATGGTGGCGCTTCCTTTCCGTCCCTGGCCATAACCGGGACGAGCAACATCAGCGTCACGCTGGGCAACGCGGCGCTGAAAAGCGCCGGATTCCAGTTTGGCTCCAAGCCGTTGCGCCAGGGAGAAATCGGGTTCGTCAGCACGGCGGATTTAAGCAGCGGCGCGCCCGCCGCGCCCCTAACCCTGGCCTGAGCGGTGAAAATCATTGTCACACCCGCGGGCGGGACGCCGTTCGTTCTCGGCGATGACGCCGTGAGCGTGGTCACGGGCGCGAATTTCAGCGGCGGGGCCGGCGGCCAGGTCAAGGAAGGTTTTGTCAACAAACAAAAACGGCGGGTGCAGAAAAGCCCGCTCTTCCGCGCCGCCTATTTGCTGAACATCCCGCGCTCGAATCTGGAAAACCGCTTTGCGTTCACCGTGCAGCGGTCGTTCCAGACCCTGGAGGCGTGCGTGGCGTTCATCGCGTTTCACCCCGACAGCGTGCCGACGGCGGGGGAGATCACGCTGACGAGCCAAAGCGCCGGCGGACTGGTCATGCGCTACCTGCCCGCCGCCGTGGTCGAGAGCGTCGCCTGCGTCCGGCAAATCGGCCTGAGTTGCGATTTTCAATATACTGTCGCGGGCAACGGCCCGTGGCAGTCAACCCCCTAACCCAATGCTGAAGGCTGAAGGCTAAAGGCTGAAATTATGAATTTAAGTCCATTACCGATCCGCTTGTTTTGCGATCTCGCGGCGCGCAACAACGTCATCGACCTCAACACCTCGCAGGGGGCGATGTTTTACCGCGGCGATGACGTTGAAATCGACATTGGCATCGGCCAGAGCGGCGCGCTGCTCACCAGTCCCGGCAACATCGCGTCGGTCACCTGCCAGATTTTTCAAAGCGAGACCGACGCCAACCCGCCCATGATGAGCGGGACGGTGCCTGCGGCCAGCATGAACCTGGGTTTGACGCAGTCGCAGTGGAGCAACAACACCAGCCCGTTTTGCCACGCCGCGTTTGTCTTCCCCAACAGCCAGACCGCGATCAGCCTGAACGGCCAGGCCACTGTCAACTATTGGCTCCGCCTGCTGGCGCAAACCACGGACACTCCGGCGAAAATCATCACCCTCCTGGACGGTCCCATCACAGTCAAAGACGGCCCCATTAGCACGGTGAGCGCGCCGGCGCCGGCATGGTTCCGTTTCCAGACCGCGGCCGGCAACATCGTGCCGCAACTCTACGATCCGGTGAGCGGCCATTATTACAACCTGGAGATCGACACCGTGGGCGGAGTGCGCACGCTCAGTCTCGGCGACACGGCGTATTAAGAAAGGAAGAAGGAAGAATTAGGAATTAGGAAATATGAAGAGACAACCGCCAACTTCCCGGCTTCATTTCTTAACGGAGTTGGTCAAACAGACAAGGAAGCTCTGGCAGTGGACCACAGGGCAGATTTTGGCTTCCCGCGAAAGGGCGGGCGCTCCATCCCCGCAACACGCCCGGCCCAAAGGGGACGCCACCGGGAAGGCCGGACAAGAAAAGGAAAACGTCCTCCCGCCGGACCGCGAGATCAATGCGGAAAAGGAAACGGCGAACGCCGGGGCCAGGCTGGACAATCCGCCGGCAGAGGGCGGCCCAACCGAACAGCCTCCGGCCGGGCCGCGGCAAATCATCCCGCCAGTCCAGGCGCCGCCGGAAGAACAGGCTGACCATGGCCTCCGCCCTGAATGGCCGGGCGCCGGGAGCGATCTTAAAAATAGATTTGACGCAGCGCGGGGCGGCGTCAACAACCAGGCCCAAAGCGCCGAGGAATTGCAGGCGCTGCTCGACCAGGCCATCACCCTGCTGGAATCCGTCAGCCAGCACCCCGCCCTCCGGGACCACAGCGCCAACCAGCGCAGGCTCGAAGAAATCGAACAACGCCTCGGCTACGGCGCCTACCCGCAATGAAAGAAAATTAAGAATTAAGAATTAAGAATTATGAAGAACTGCCGACAGACGAACCGCGAAGTCTTTCCAGACTTCTTAATTCCGCCTTCTTAATTCCACCTTATGTTTTACACCACCCTCACTTACGCCGGCGTCGAAAAGTCCCTCGCGGATTGGGGTGTCTCTTCCTGGTCGCGGGCCGTGCAGAACCAGGCCCATGACGATTTTAGTTGCACCATCCCCACCCCGATGGACGGGAGCGATATTTTCCCCTACGGGGCAAATATCATCATAAAAATCAACCGCGTTGCCTCAGCGGTTAATCCGACGAATCCGACGCTTCCGACGAATCTGACGCTATCGCCGGGACTGACCTACAGCGGTGGCACACAGTGGTTCTGGGGCTATTGTGTTGACAACGACCGCGCCGGCGATCCCGGCTCGGAATCGTTCAATTACAGGTTCGCCGGCCCCTACCAATTTTTCTTTGAGCGCCTGATCTTCCAGAAATTGATGCTCACCTGGAACGGCAGCAAACAAATCGCCGATTACCAGTCCGATGTCATTCTCGGCATGAGCCTGACCACGCTGACCGGCACGGGCGACACCGTCACCGGCACGACGGCAACCAACCTCATGTCCATCGCCCAACAGGTTAAAGAAATCTGCCTGTATGCACATGAGGATTCAAAATATCAGCAGTCCAGCAACGGTCTTTCCTGGCCCGGCACCTACCAGTTCCAATGTGATGCGCTGACCACGGCCGTTGACGGCATCAACTGGGACCTGCTGCAAACGCCCAGCGCCAATGTGCTGATCCCGGATTATGCGGGCACCGCCTTGTCTGGAAAAACTTCCGCCAGCGCCTTGCCGGCCGGCAGCTACATGCTCCGCTGCCCGTTGGATGCGGTGAACGCCATCACCTGCGCCGAAGCCATGCGCCGCCAATTGCAGTGGCTTGGCGGCATCGGCTCGCCTGTCGTCTGGACCGATCACAGCCAAACCCCGCCGCAGTTGCACGTTGCGACACGGGACCAACTCACGACGAAATCCCTCGCACTCTCAGGGATTACAGTAAAGAACAAAATCAAAAAGCGCGCCGATCTCATCCCGGCCGCCGTCCATTTCAAATACAAAGTTGCCGGCACTTACCTTGGGCAGCCCTACAGCGTCATCATCAACGACGTTGCCGCCTATATCGGAGGAACGCTGGTGGAGGGGATTGGGCAGTTGGGCGCTTTGACGTTGCTTAACAACACCGCGCTTTCAAGCACTGTGCAAGGGCAGTTGATGGCCGCGGCAAAGACCGCCACGGCCGTGGTGCAAACGTTCGATTTCCAAGGGGACCAAGTCAACGCCGCCAGTTGCAAAATCACCACCGCGGCCATCAACCTCGCCGACCCGGCCGGCGGCGGAAGCTCGACCGCATTCTGGACATCGCTCTTCCCCGAACTGGCCAACGTTACCAGCCTCAGATTCTTCGACGCCACAAACTGCCCCGTCACCGTCAAAGACGCCAGCAGCGGGGCCGCCGTCGATCCGACCGTCTATGTCAACCGGGTAACCGATGGCCAGGTCGCGCCCTGGATGCTCGCCAGCAGCGGCACACCGGCCAATCCGGTGGGGGGCAAAACCGTCAAAGCCACCATCACCGCGCGCTTTGCTTACCAGGAACAAGCGCAAGGCGCGCACACCGTCAACTCATCCACGGTTGGCTACCATGAAAAAAACATCACCGTCACACTCACCACGCTGGCCAGCGGCACATATTACTCGTCTCCATCAGTGGCTTACGGCGAGCCCATACCTTACGGGCTGGCGGGATACATCCTTGCGTTGGAAACGATCCCTCAATACGAGGGATCGATCCTGGTGCAGGAGACCGAAATCAGCGACCTCTGCCCGCTCGGAAACGCGCTAAATATCACCGGCGGCCTGGCTGAGTGGGCCAGTATGAACGCTCCGCTTCAGAGCGTTCGTTACAGTGACAACGGCCAGACTGAGATCGACTTCGGCCCCGCCAGGCATCTCGGCCCCGCGCAATTCGTCGCCCGCTTCCGCAGCAACACCGGCCCGCGCTGGTTTCTGCTCATCGGAGGCGATCCCATGAACCAGAACAACCCGGGCAACGCCCAGCTCGGCAACAACATCCCCGCGCAAGCGCCGAGTCCCGGCGCAAAAAACTTCACCTTCCAAAGTTTTTTCACCAGCCTGACGACAGACCAAAGCGGCACACCCGCCACCCTCCCCGCCGGCGTTCATATTGACACTGGCGCCGGGACAAATCCGTTCACCGGCGCCATCGCCCCCGGCTCGCGCGCCTTCGGCCAGGGCCAGGGAATAACATTCGCGCAAGGCCCCAGCGGCGCCACGCCCGGCGAGTCCAACGCCTGGATTCGCGTCCACATGAACGATCTGCACAACAACGCCAACATCCTGCAAAACCTGCAGGTCTATTTGCGCGAAATGCAGACTTGCGAGAACGAGGGCGGCACACCGACACAAATGTTTCGCCTCTTCCTCTGCAGCCAGGCTTACGGAACCTCCATCGGAATGTGAAGAAAGTAAGAATTATGAATTATGAATTATGAAACAGGGAAAACAGCCTACACGCGAATCGGGAAGCCTTCTCAGACTTCTTAATTCTTACTTCTGACTTTATGGGATCGCTCCTCAACATCACCGGCTGCCCATTTGTCTGCGGCGCGCCCGTGGTCAGATGCCTCAACGCGAGCCTGTCCGACATTCCGGACGGGCACCCCTACCTTGCCCTGGATAACATTAAGAAGTGGATGCTTGAGTTCGACATGGACACGATCCCGTGGGGCCGGATTTGGTACGCCTTCTTTTCCAACGAAACCGAAACCGCCCCGGACTCACAAGGGCTTGGCAGCACCGGCGTCGGCTTCCCCAATTCAACCTACTTGACTGACCCCGCCATCCCCAGCGGCTCGGCGCTCTATGGATTTCAAAGAACCCAATGCCTATTCACAGTGCCGAGGAATTACCTGATGCTCTGCATTGGGTGGAATGCCAGCAACGGCAATTACGGCTACTACGACGAAGGTTGTGCCGGCGCTTTTGGCGGCGCCTGCGGCATGATGGAAGTGCCGTGGTCAGTCATTCCCGGCTACCCCTACGTCTGGATATTTCTGCAAGGCCCGATGGGCGCCGGATACGAAGTGTTCCCCGACCTCATCACACTTGTTGACAACATTTATGGCAATCCGGGCATTGCCGCCGGACCCGACTGGAATCAAAACCAAACCTGCGGCCCCTGGCATTGCTGCGATCCGGAGGGCGAACAATTTTCAGCGCCGTGAAAAATAAAGGCAGAATTATGAAGTATGAATTAAGAAAAAAGTGGCAGAGGCGTCCCGCCGCTGGTTCAGAGCCGGGACGGCTCTGCCACACTCAATTTCTACTTCTTAATTCTTCCTTCTTAATTCTTCCTTTCCCGTCCCCATGAACATCCTTTTGCCAATGACAAAAATCCACGCGGCCGCGCCCGCGCGCCGGGGCGGCTACCTGGAGGAATGCCTGCGCATCGGCAAAGTCACCGGAGCGGGCAATGCGGCGTTGATCGAATTCACCCCGGAGCAATTCAATCAAATCAAAGCCAGGTTTAGAGTGCAAAGTGCAAAGCGCAGAACGCTCCACTCTCCACTCTCCACTTTGCACCTGGGTGACAGGGTACATCAAATTGCCGGCCCGATTGGCCGCGCCATCCATTGGCCGTGCATGAAAGGGAACGGCACCACTGATTTGAAGCCCGGCAGCCCCTGCGACAAAACGAAAAACTTCCTCAACAAAATCACGCTATGAAAAATCATTTAACCACAGAGATCACAAAGAACACAAAGACTGCAAGCATTGAAAAACCGTGGAGAAAACCCTTGATAATTCTCTGTGTTCTCTGTGCTCTTTGTGGTGAAATTTCAGTCTTCGCGGGAACAAACGCCGCTGTCACGTTCAACACCAACACCGGCGCCCTCAGCGTCCCGTCTGCCGGGGCCTTCTACGCCGCCAACCCGCCGACAAACATCAACGGCGCAACCGCGATCCATGCCGCCGGCGGAACTGACGCCCTCGAACTCACTTCCACCCCGGGCGGCACTGTCATCCAAAGGTGGTATATGCCAATGGCCTCCGGCTTCTTATATGAAATCGGCGAAATGGACACCAACGGCCTGTGGATGTCCTCGCCGTTAAGGGGACCGTCGTTTATTGACAGCAGCGGCAACGGCATGACGTGGGATGGCCAGGGCACGCCAACATTCTACTCCAATGTGATTGCCAAAACCTTCACCGGCAACCTTGTTGGAAATGCCTCAAGCGCGACGACGGCCAGCAACCTGAGCGGCACAATTTCACCAACGAATTTGCCGACGGTGGCATTCTTGAACGTGTTGCAAAATGGCGTGACCAACGACGGAGTGACGGATGTGACAGCCAACCTGCAAAAGCTTTTGAGCAACGGCGGGGCTTTCTTCCTGCCCAAAGGCAGGTATTATTGTCAAGAATGGTGGTTGACGAACAACACCATGCTGATGGGCGATGGGGCAACTCTGGTCTATGCGACGAATGCCTGGAACACCAACATCTTTTGCTCATGCGGTCTGAACCAGAACATCAGCATTGACGGGCTTTCCTTCGTCGGAGGCAACTGGTCCGACACCACGACGCGAAGTTTTCGTTATTACGCAGGGTCGCTCCCGCTGAATTTTGCCAACGCGCCGATGATAACCTACTGGAATCCCTGGGGAATGAGACATGGGCTGCAAATACGAACGGACGCCCATAACAGCTTCAAAAACATTGATATTTCCGGCTTTTCCGGCATCGGCCTTTTGCCGGTTTCCTCGAACGGCGGGAATGCCTTCACTTTTCCGAAGGCAACAATAAGCCATATAAGCTGCCACACCAATTTTTTCGGCCTCTTCGCCTCCGCGGAGTTGAACGCCTATGCCGCAGGCTACCAAACCAACTGGATTACGAACTACGTGCCAGGGGCTTTGACGCCGGAATATGCCATGTTCGAGAACATGGACCTGAGCGGAAATGCGGTCGGCATGTGTCTTAGCGCGGGGAATCACACGATGATCGGTTCCGACATTGATGCGAATTACTTCAACCAGCTCGACACCTATGGGGACAACCATCATCACGGACTCGTTTCGGGCACACTCTATAATCATGCCCTTTACTTCAACATTTATATTTTGGAGGGGGCCGGCTCCACCGAGGGAGACCGTTGGGTGGACTGTTTTTTCGCGGGCTATTCGGCCCCGGCGAACCTTGGGGCGATTTATCTGAATGGGTGCGGCGGCTTTGAATTCAGCCATTGCGGATTCGACGCGTTTGCCTTTACCAACGTCAATACACCCGCCGGCATGGTCAACACCTTCGCCCACAACGCCTACTACGGCACATGGGCGAGCCAGGGATTCAGCACGGACGGACAGCTAATACATTACGGCAATCATTCTTACAGTGTCATCGGGGACAATGACACCGTTTTTTCAGGCGGTTTGACGGCAACAAGTTGGGTCAACACAAACGGGCAAGCCGGCGGAGTATCGGTGACGGCAACGAACCTGGCCATATTCAACAATTTGGGCAACCTGATAGTAGGGCCGATTACAGTGACGAATCAGTGGGAGCCAATGGGTGTGCAATGGATGCTGACGAACACTTCGGCAACATTCAGCTTTTCAGGAATGCAATGATCCGCCAACGCGGAGAAAGGCTGATCCGCCGTCGCCAGGCTTTAGCACGACAAGAGGTTAAATGCCAAAGGCTGAATTAAAACAAACAAACCCCGGCGACAGTCGCTTGCTTCCGGCTCTTCCTGCAGCCTTCAGCCTTTCTGATTGCGGGATGGTTTAAATGAGAGTGATGCTGCAACCCGCGCCGAAGGCATCTGCATGATCTGAGCAAGCAAGCCGCATTAGGAACGCGGCGTCCCATTTAGACCATTTCCCGCGCAATCTAATCCGGCATGACCAAAAAGTGAGATTTTCCCCTTGCATCAGCTTATCAGCCCCCGTTGGCGCAACATGGCGTCCATCGCCTTGTCCATTAGCAAATCGGCCAGGGGACGGGTCGCTTCGTCCAGGGCGGCATTGGCGGCTTTGAGACGGGCCGGGTCGCCGGTCTTGGTCTCCGGGTCTTCCGCGGCCAGCACTTCTTCCAATGCGCTCATGGCCGATTCCACTTTTGTTTTGTAATCGGCGTCGATCTCTCCCGCGCAATCGGCCAAACCTTTGCGCGCGGCCTGAAGCGTTTCCACGGCGCGCAATCTGGCTTCGATCCACTGGCGCGCCTTCAAGTCGTCGAAAGCGTGTTCGACCGATTCTTCAACCATCTTCTGCACGGCGGCATCGGAGACATCGACGGCGGACTTCATTTCCACGATTTTTTGCCGGCCGGTTTTGGTGTCGCGGGCCAGGACGCGCAGAATGCCGTTGGCGTCGATTTCAAATTGCACGCCGACGCGCGGCTGGCCCCTGGCCGCGGGCGGGAAGGCCAGCGTGAACCGGCCCAGGCTCCAATTGTCCTTGGCCCGCTCGCGCTCGCCTTGCAGGACATGGATCAACATTTCGGGCTGATGATCGACGGCGGTGGTGAACATTTCGCCGGCCTTGATCGGAATGGTCGAGTTGCGCGGGATGATGACGTTCATCAATCCGCCGAAGGTTTCGATGCCCAGTGAAAGCGGCGTGACGTCAAGCAACAGGACATCCTTGAATCCGCCGGAAAGAATTTCCGCCTGGATGGCCGCGCCCAGGGCAACCGCCTCATCCGGATTCTGTGACGTGTTCAGGCGCGGGCCGGACGCCGGGTGATAATCGGCGCCCAAACGAATATCGCCGCGGGCCTCGCCGAACTCCGCGCAGCCAAAAATTTCCGCGACCATTCTTCGCACCAGCGGCATGCGGGTCTGGCCGCCGACGAGGATGACCTGGTCTAGGTCTTTGGCCTCCAGTTTCGCATCGGCCAGGGAGCGCAGGCAGTGCGGACGGGTGCGCAGAAGGATGTCGCGGGTCAGGTCCTCCAACTCCTCGCGCCGCAGCATCAGGTGAAAATGATAATCAGGCGTGAGGAAGGGAAGGGCGATTTCCGCCGCCGGCTCGGTCGAGAGGCGGATTTTGGCCTGTTCGGCTGCCTCCCGGATGCGCGACAGCATGGGCAAATCGGGCCTGTCCGGCCCGCCGCCGGCCTTGATTTTTTCGAGGATGAAATCAACCAGGCGTTTGTCCAGGTCATCGCCGCCCAGGCGCGTGTTGCCGTTGGTGGAGAGAACTTGAAAAGTCCCTTCGTTCAATTCGAGGATGGAAAGATCGAAAGTGCCGCCGCCCAGATCATACACGGCGATTTTGGAATGTTCGGTCAATCTGCCCAAACCATAAGCCAGCGCGGCGGCGGTTGGCTCGTTGACGATGCGCTCGACGGTCAAACCCGCCAACTCGCCCGCCTTCTTGGTCGCGTTGCGTTGCGCGTCGTTGAAATAGGCCGGCACGGTGATGACCGCGCGCGTGACCGGTTCGCCCAGCGCGCGCTCCGCGTCCTGTTTCAATTTTTTCAGAATTTCCGCTGAAATTCCCTCCGGCGCGTAAGAACGGCCATGAATGGCGACGCTCACCGGCCCCGCGCCTTCGCCTCTGACCGGGTAAGTCACCAGCATTTCCTCGCGCGAAATCTCCGCGCCGCGCCGGCCCATGAAACGTTTGATGGAATAGACGGTTTCGTCCGGCTTGAGGACGCGCACCCGATTGGCCTGATGGCCAACGACGGGAGCGGCGTCATTTCCCGGGAAGTGGACCACCGACGGAGTCAAGCGCCGCCCCTCCGCATCGGCGATGACATAGGGGATGCCTGAATCCACCGCAGCCACCAGCGAATTGGTCGTCCCCAGATCAATGCCGACGATTTTGCTCATCATCGGAGATGAAGCCACAATCCGGCCCGGAGTTCAAAGTTCAAGTTTCAGCAAATTATGGTAAAAAAATGACAAAAATTAGCTTGCACTTTTCCGAACAAAGCTTAATCTCCACTATCTTGATAGAGATAGACAACTAAAACGATAGAGAATTGCAAATTGAAAGGATTACTTATGCCTCTTTATTCTGACATTATCAGCACAGTGGGGCGCACCCCGCTGATCAAACTAAACCGGGTCGCCGCAGGCGTGGATGCCACCGTTGCATTGAAGGGTGAGTTCTTCAATCCCCTCGGCAGCGTCAAAGACCGCATCGGCATCGCCATGATCGCCGCCGCGGAGCGCGACGGCATCCTCAAACCCGGCACGACCATCATCGAACCGACCTCCGGCAACACCGGAATCGCGCTGGCGTTCGTCGCGGCAGCGAGGGGTTACAAACTGATCCTCACGATGCCTGAAAGCATGAGTGTGGAGCGGCGCACACTCCTGGCATTGCTTGGGGCAAAACTGGTTTTGACCCCGGCCCAGGATGGGATGAAAGGCGCGATCAAGAAAGCCGAGGACCTGAACAAGGAAATTGCCGGCTCGTGGATTCCCCAGCAGTTCAATAATCCGGCCAATCCCGAAATCCATCGCCGGACGACCGCCGAGGAAATCTGGTCGGACACGGACGGAAAGGTGGACATCCTCGTCTCCGCAGTCGGCACGGGTGGAACCATCACCGGCGTTGGCGAAGTGATCAAGTCGCGCAAGAAAAGTTTCCGTTCCATCGCGGTCGAACCAAAGGACTCGCCGGTAATCACGCAGACCCGCAACAAGGAACCGCTCAAACCCGGCCCGCACAAAATTCAGGGCACGGGCGCGGGCTTTGTGCCGAAAAACCTGAACCTGGAAATCGTGGACGATGTCATCACAGTCAGCAATGAAGACGCGATTGTCACCGCGCGCCGATTGGCGGCCGAGGAAGGAATTCTCGCGGGCATCTCGACCGGGGCGAACGTGTGGGCGGCGCTGCAAATGGCCAAACGTCCCGAGAACAAGGGCAAATTGATCGTGACGATCGGATGCAGCACCGGCGAACGTTATCTCAGCACCGTGCTGGCCGAGGAAGCGCGCAAACAAGTTTCAGGACAGGCATGAGACGTGAAATGAATCACGCCCCGCCACAGTCCTGGAGGCAAAATCAACCCATGGAAACCCGACAACAGGCTGTCCGCAGGATCGGAGGTTTGTTGTCAACACTAAATGAACAATGAAAATGAATCCGAATATCCGAATCAATCCGCGCACTGAACCCCGCATCTTCCGTCCGCCCGCGCTGTTGCTGGCGCTGGCTCTTGCCGCTCTGCCCGCTCTCACGCTCAAGGCGGCGGACGACGCCCAACCCACCCCACAACCTCCCGTTCAACCCGCAGGCGGGGCCACCGCGGAGAAACCAGATCCGCTGCCACTTCATCAGATTGAAGGCAGCGGCGGCATTTTCTCCACGCTGTCAGCCTACATCGTGAATCCGCCGCGAAACGGGGAGGCAGTAGGCCGGCCCAGCGTGGGGTTTGCATACATCAACGTCGGCTCCGATAAAAACCTCGAAGCGTTGACCATCACCGAAGCGCCATTCAAGCGGCTTGAACTTGGTTACGGCTGGGATCACCTCGGTCTGGGCGATCTGCCGCTGGCGTTGAGAAACGCCGGCCTGGTCAATTATCACGAGGACGAGGTCCAACTGCACAACTTCAATGCCCGGCTGCAAATCCTCAAGGAAGGCGAGTTTGACCAGAAATGGATTCCGGCGCTGACCGCCGGCGTGCATTACAAATACAATGACGGCATCACCGGGGTGAGAAATGAAGTCACAGCGGGAGCGGGGGCGGACTTGCTGGGCCAGGCCGGTCTCTCGCGTGAACAAGGGGTGGACTACACGCTCTACGCCTCGAAGCTCTTCACGCAACTGCCGCGGCCCGTGCTGCTGGAACTCGGCGGACGCGCCACCGAAGCGGTCTGGGACGGCTTGGGTGGGTTCACCCACAGTTACAGCGCCGTCTTTGAAGGCAACGTGGTGGTGTTCCTCACCGGCAAACTCGCGCTCGCCGCGGAGTACAAAGAGCAACCGCGCAATTACCAGGCCATCGGCAACCTGGTGAAGCGGGAGGGCGACTGGGCGACGCTCGACGCTGCTTATGTGGTGAACAAACACTTGACGCTCGCGGTGGGTTACGGTCACTTTGGCAACGTGTTGAATCATCAAGCCAACGCGGTTTGGGGCTTCACGACCAAATGGGAGTTTTGAGCGCGCACCAGTTTATGCTGGGGGCCGGACGACGGCTTGTGCTTGATACACGTCCCGTTCCTCCTGACGCGCCGGTTCACACCAGACCTGCCGGCCTCCAGCAGATTCAACATCATCAACTTCGAATAACAATACCATGAGCACTACATCCAAAGGTTTAAGCACCATCGCATTGCACGCCGGCCAGGTCCCTGAACCCACGACCGGCGCGCGCGCCGTTCCGATTTACCAGACGACTTCCTATGTTTTCAAAAACACCGAGCACGCGGCCAATCTGTTTGCCCTGAAGGAATTCGGCAACATCTACACCCGCCTGATGAATCCGACCACCGACGTTTTTGAGCAACGCGTCGCCGCGATCGAAGGCGGCACAGGCGCGCTGGCGGTGGCGTCCGGGCAGGCGGCCATCACCTATTCGCTGCTGGCCATCACGCAACTCGGCGATGAAATCGTGTCGGCCAACAATCTTTACGGCGGCACTTACCAGTTGTTTCATTACACCTTCCCGAAGCTGGGCCGCACGGTGAAGTTCGTGGACTCGCGCAGCCCCGAGGCCTTCCGCAAAGCGATCACACCCAGGACGCGCGCCCTCTACGCCGAGACTGTCGGCAATCCCAAGCTCGACGTGCCGGATTTCGAGGCGCTGGCCAAAATCGCCCACGAGGCGGGCATCCCGTTGGTAGTGGACAACACCGTGGGCATCGGCCTGGTGCGGCCGATTGACTACGGCGTGGACATCCTTGCCACTTCCGCCACGAAATACATCGGCGGCCACGGCACGAGCATCGGCGGCGTCATCGTGGACGCCGGGAAGTTCCGGTGGAACAACGGCAAGTTCCCCGAATTCACCGAACCGGATCCGAGCTATCATGGTTTGGTTTATTGGGACGCATTGAGCAACGTGCCCGGCTTGGGCAACGTCGCCTTCATTCTCAAAATTCGCGTCACGTTGTTGCGCGACATGGGCGCGGCGCTCAGCCCATTCAACGCCTTCCTCTTTTTGCAGGGGCTGGAAACGTTGCCACTGCGGCAACGACAACATTCGGCCAACGCGCTGGAAATCGCCCGCTGGCTCAAAAAGCATCCGCTGGTGAGCTGGGTGACGTATCCCGGTTTGCCCGACGATCCCAGCCACAAAATAGCCTCGAAATACATGAAGCATGGCTTCGGCGGCATCGTCGGCTTCGGCATCAAGGGCGGATTGGAAGCGGGCAAGAAGTTCATCAACTCGGTCAAACTCCTGTCGCACCTCGCCAACATTGGCGATGCCAAATCGCTCGTCATTCATCCGGCCTCGACCACTCACTCGCAACTCACACCGGAAGAGCAGGCCGAGACCGGCGTCACCCAGGATTACGTCCGCCTCTCCATCGGCCTTGAGGACGTGGAGGACATCGAGGCGGACATTGATCAGGCATTGCGCGCCGGAGTCCAATGAAGGAGCCGTCTCCCAACAGGTTGCATTGCATTTTTAGGTGGCAGTTTCCGGTTCCTAATCTTAATCTTAATCGTAATCTTAATCCGAATGAATCGTTGCTTCGACCATGAAAAACTGGAGGTTTATCAAGAATCTCTGGCTTTCGTCGCCTGGCTGGAGCCACTCATGCAGAAGCTCCCCAAAGCCGTTGCGGTGCGCGATCAATTGGACCGCGCCAGCACTTCAATCGTTCTGAACCTCGCCGAAGGCAATGGAAAGCATACGTCGTCCGATCGTTGCCGGTTTTTTGATATTTCGCGCGGCTCCGCTTTGGAATGCGCGGCGGCGCTGGACGTTCTGGTTTCCCAAGGCCGGGGCGATTTGACAGCGGTCGCTCCCGGGAAAGAGCGGCTGCGCAGAATTGTTTCAATGCTCGTGGGGTTGATCAAAGCTAATTCTGATTATCGGTTGCACGACGGAGATTAAGATTAGGATTAGGATTAAGATTAGGAGCCCCTACCCCAAAAAATGAACCCCTCCCCCAGCATCATCCAAGGCGATCTTCAGGATCAGAAGATCGCGGGTTATCAATCGTCCCTGGGCGTGACTCACACACAAACCGTCACCTTGCGCGGAGTGCAAATCCAGTCCGGTTTCACGTTCGATCAGGTGGGAGTGTCGTACCAAACGCTGGGAACGCTCTCCGCCCGGCGCGATAACGCCATCCTGGTCTGCCACGCCTTGTCGGGCACGGCGCACGCCGCCGGCCTTCACCCGGACACGGGGCGTCCGGGCTGGTGGGATTTCCACGTTGGCCCGGGCAAGGCGATTGATACGAACAAATTCTTCGTCATTTGTTCCAACGTGCTGGGGGGCTGCGACGGCACGACCGGTCCGATGTCGCCCCGGCCCGAAACCGGCAAGCCTTACGGCATGGATTTTCCACCCGTAACCGTCCGCGACATGGTGACGGTGCAGGCAAAACTCATCGAACACCTGGGCATCTCACGGTTGTTCGCTGTCATCGGCGGTTCGATGGGCGGAATGCAGGCGCTGGCCTGGGCGGTGAATTTTCCGGAGCTGGTCCGCGTTTGCGTCCCCATCGCCACATGCGCCTCGCACAACGCCATGCAAATTGCATTCAATGAAATCGGCCGCCGCGCCATCATCACCGATCCGAATTGGAACGGCGGAAACTACACGCCCGATTGCAGCCCAAACCACGGTCTCGCCGTGGCCCGCATGGTGGGGCACGTCACCTATCTCAGCGAGTACGCCATGACGCGGAAGTTCGGCCGCACCTTGCAACCGCCGGTCAACGCCGCCGCCGCCGAGGCCGCCCTCTTCACCGTCGAAAGCTATCTTCACCATCAGGGGGAAAGTTTCGTGAGCCGATTTGATCCAAATTCCTATCTTTACCTGACCAAGGCGCTGGACCAGTTCGATTTGTTTGGCACTGAACCGCCGGAGGAGGTCCTGCGCCGGGTGAAAGCGCGTTTTCTGGTGATTTCCTTCGCGTCCGACTGGCTCTATCCGCCCGCGCAGTCGCGGGAATTGGTGCGCCTGCTCAAGCGCGCCCGCGTGGCCGCCACCTACATCAACCTCGAAACCCTTTACGGACATGATTCGTTTCTGATCCAAAACCCGGAATTCGCCAACGTCGTGAGCCATTACCTGGGGAATGAATACCGCCACGCCAATTCCAAACAGGCTGGCGCGGCGGTTTAGTTGAGCCATGCACCCTGGAATTTACGAAACCGTTCTGGACTGGATACCTGACGGCGCCCGCGTGCTGGACTTGGGAACTGGCGACGGCGCTTTCCTGGAACGGGTCGTCCGGGTCAAGCGCGCCGTGGCCGAGGGCGTGGAAAGGAATCCCGAATTGGTGGCCGGCTGCATCCAGCGCGGGCTGGTCGTGCATCAAGGTAACATTGCCGAGGGTTTGGATCAGTATGGCGATCATTCGTTTGACTATGTGCTGTTGCTCGGCACGTTCCAGGAATTGATTTCGCCGGCGGAGATTCTCCGGGAAGCCTTTCGCGTCGGAGGCCGGGTCATCATCGCCTACAGCAACTTCGCCCACTACCGCGTGCGGCTGCAGATTCTGTTTCGCGGACGCACCCCCGTCACCAAATCCCTTCCCCTGCCCTGGTATCGCACGGCGAACCTGCACTTCCTGTCGCTCCTGGACTTCCGCGAATTCTGCCGGCAGATGGGAGTGTCAAGCATTCGTGATGCCTGTTTCAACGCGCGCGGCCAAGTCGTGGTTCTCCCCAATCTCTTTGCCGAGGAAGTTGTGTCCTTGCTGGAGCCTGCCGGACCACAGCGGAAAATTAAGAGTTAAGAAGGCATTCACCATTGCCAAAGCCGGGCATGGACAAGGAATCAGCATGTCCCAAAAGTGTAGCAAAATGTCCCACCATTGGATAGACTTCTTTGATAGATTCTGTAAACTTATTGCGTCCAAAATCCAAAAAAATGGAATTAACCAAAAAGTTTATGAAGCCGAATTTAAATAAACTGGGTGGCCGGAATTGTTTTCGGTTCGCCGTGATGTTGTCAGGCCTCACCATCGCGCTGGTTGCCAGGGGTCAATTCGACTACGCGGAAACATCCACCTACTTTGGCAATTGGGGCCAGGGAAACGCTGGAATAACCGTGGCGAACGCTTTGAACATCCAACCCAATGCCTGCGCGCCGACGGCGGTGCTCAATGGGTTGATATTCCTGGAAAACTACCAGTTGTCCTTGGGCAACACCGATCCATTTAATGCCAATCAAAACGTGGTTGGGAACATCAACACTCTGGCGAGGTTGATGCAAACTGACAACAATAATTATGCCAACTTCGTCAATGTAGATGGAAGTGGCGATGAATATACGGTGCAAAATCCTGCGGCAGGTGCATACGTCGCGGGCCGGAATTACAGACTCAATATAAATGGCACGATTGTGACGGCGACATATACCAGCACGAGCTACAATGTGGGCGGCACATCGGAAGCCAACCTGGATTCAGGCCTGCGCCGATACCTGGTTCCAGTCAATCCAAATCCACTGCCCTTTGTTTACGCTTACCAGTCGGATGATCCATCGGCGGGGGCTTTGGGGGCGGTCTTGAAGGCCAACGATGCTGTCGAACTGGGGATCAGTTGGGGACAGTACAATGTCAACGGGCAGTTCGTGTCCACCGGTGGCGGACATATAGTGACGCTGCAATCGCTGGAAATGTTTAACGGCACCAAAGGCATAGCGACTTTGGTTGATCCGTGGGGCACCACCACTCCCGCCGGCGGCCCCGCAGCGGCCGCCAACGATGTGTCGGTCAGCGTGACGACAGTGAATGGCGGTCTGGTCATCAATGGTATTTTCGGCGGCGACGCGGACCTCGTTGGTCCCTTATACGGTGGCCCCGGAACATCTCTAACAGCCTTCGTCAGCTTCGAAGAGGTGGAATCTGTGAACGATAAGAACGGTTTGCCAGCTTCCCTTGTCTTCACGCCGGAGCCTTCAACTTATCTGGCCGGAGCATTGGTCTTGATCCCGTTTGGGGTGTCTTGTCTCCGGCAATGGCGCGGGGCCAGGCGCACTGCCTGACATTGTTAGATCCGCAACGACGTCTTTGCCCGCGATGAAGGACGTCATCGCCCGCATGTCCCGTTGATTTTCTCAAAGGCCGCTGCCAGCTTTTTCGAGCAGCTTTCGGTGTTCAGGCAGCATCGGCGCTTTGAACCCCAGATCCAGGTAGGTCTTTGCTTTTGCGCCGTTGCCGGTGGCTTGCAAGGCAAGACCATAGAAACCGGCGAACGTGGGTTCATCCAGAACTTGCCGATCGAGGCTCTCCATGACTTTGAGCGCCTCGGCATTCTTTTTCTGCAAGAGCAGGGAGAGCGCGTAGGTGGAGGCATAAACTGAATTGGTGGGAGACTGCTGGTACACTTCCCGCGCCAGTTCGTGCGGCTTGAATTCCTGGGCGTTCAGCAGGAGGGCCATCAATGCCACGTCGTCTTTAAATGTGAGATTCGACGGGTCTAATTTGGACTCGTGGCTGAAAAGCCGCAGCAGCGACCGTGTGCGTCCGCCCGTAAAATAGATTTGAGTGAGCGCCTGAAGGGCCCAACTTTCCCCGGGATAGCGGTTGACGATGGTCCCAAGAAGATCCTCCGCATCACTGGACCAACTCCACTTGGAAGCTAACCGCAGGAGCATGACAAGACGCTGTTTGCTTTCATTGGCCCCTTTAAGCGCCTGTTCCCATTCCTCTTTCGCGGAGTCGGTCAGCTCCTGGCCGCGCAAAGCGCGGGTCAGGAAGGCATGGCGGATGAATTCCAATTCCCCCCAGTTCTGCGGCTTGAGAAAGGCCTGAAGTCCGCGCCAATCTCCATTCATGTTGTAGCAGTCAGCGATTAGGATGGCCACCGTCTGATTGTGCTGGGTCTTCACCGGCAGGCTCCGCAACCAGGCCAACACCTCTGCCGGCGGGGTTTTTGTCAATTGCCAGGAAGCCAGCTCGGAGACTTTGGCGGGATCGCCGGCAGCCTCGCGCTGCAAGGCGGCCAGCGCAGGTTGAAACCCGGCATTCCTGGTGTCCACCAGCACGTCGAGCCGCAATAGTTTATCGCTAAAAACCGAGTTTGTTTGTTGCAATAATTCCCTGGACAGCGCCAGGGCCGAATTGGTCTGCCGAAGGCGCATCGCATCAGCGGTCAGTTCCCGCAAGGCGCTGCAGCGCAGGAAAGAGTTGGTGGGGTTGGAAGCAAGACCCCGCAGAAAGGACCGGGCCTCGATCTGAGCAGATGAGTTGGTGCCGTGGAGGCGCAGGATGGCGATATTCAACAGCGGCTGAATGTTTGCTGGTTCAAGCCGCGCGGCTATCCGAAAATGCGCCTCCGCTTGAGCTGTGTGGCCCGTGGTGGCAGCCAGGGCGCCGGCGACGTTGTGGTAAGCGACCGTTTTTTTGCCGGCCTGGTCCACCTGTTCCAGGGCGCTGGCCGCAGTCGCGTAATCATGCGCGTTCATCGCCGTTTCCGCCAACGTCAGCCGGTCATCGAGCGAACCGGGATTGCATTCCACCACGCGGCTTCGCCATATCAAGGCAGTGGGGGAGTGGGTGGCATCGGCCAACTCAGCCATGAGGCGGCAGGCATTCGGGTCCCTGGCATTGGATGCCAGCGCGCGTTCCAGGCAAAGCAAGGCGCTTTTGCTGTCCGACACAGCGAGGAAATGGCGCGCCTGGCTGATGAGGCGGTGTTGCCGCAATAACTTGTAGCCACGGTAACCACCGTACCCGCCCAATGCCACCGCACCAATCAAGCAAAGAACCCACAGGCCCTTTCTGACAGTATTGCTTCTCATGTTGGACAGATAAGCATCCGCCTGCGGCCCCGCCCGATTACCATTCGATCACGGCCGCGCCCCAGGTCAGGCCGGCGCCGAAAACGATCAACAAAACCAGGTCGCCCCGCTGTATCCGGCCGCTTTGCACGGCGTCGTCCAGCGCTATGGCCACGGACGCGGCGGAGGTGTTCCCGTATTTGTGCAGGTTGACAAAGAGTTGATCCTGCCTTGCCCCCAGCCGTTCGGCGACGGCGTCGATAATGCGGCGGTTTGCCTGATGGGGAATGACACATTTGATTTGGGTAATGTCCAGTTCGCAGCGCCGCAACACTTCCTTTGCCGCCGTGTACATGGCGGTGATGGCGCTCTTGAATGTTTCCTTGCCGTCTTTCATGCGCAGGAAGTGCATTCCGGCGGCCACAGATTCGCGCGTCGCCGGGCAGCTTGACCCCCCTCCGGGCATGCAGAGCAGGTCCGCCCGGCTCCCGTCCGACCCCATGCAGGCTGTGAGCAGGCCGTGGGCCGCCGGGCGATGGCGCAAAATCGCCGCCCCCGCGCCGTCGCCGAACAACACGCAGGTGTTGCGGTCGGTCCAATTGACGATGGTGGAAAGCTTCTCGGCGCCGATGACCAGGGCGGTGTCATAGGTGCGCGACATGATGAATTGCTGCCCGACCTCCAATCCGAAAATGAAACCCGAGCAGGCCGCCTGGATGTCAAAGGCGACGGCGCGACGGGCGCCAATTTTTTCCTGGACCAGGCAGGCCGTGGATGGAAACGGCATGTCGGGCGTAGTGGTGGCCACCACGATCAAGTCTATTTGATCGGAGGTGATGTTGGCCCGTCTTATGGCGCGCAAGGCGGCCTTGGCGGCCAGATCGGACGTGAATTCATTTTTGGCGGCGATGCGGCGCTCCTTGATCCCGGTCCGGGTTGTGATCCATTCATCGGACGTATTGACCAATTGCGCAAAGTGGGCGTTGGAAAGGACGCGTTCGGGGACGTAGGAGCCGACGGCCAGGATGGAGCAAGTGCGGCCCTGGAAATTATGCCTGGCGCGCGGGTTGTTGAACTTTTTTGGCAATGATTTCATGGTTTGGCCGCTTCCGCCGCCAAGCGTTCCTGTCCGGCTTTTAATTGGGCTTCCCCGCCGGCCCTGGCTTCCGCCACGCGTTGGTTGGCCCGGGCCGCTTCGCTGCGGATGATGTCGGTGATGTGATGTTCCACCGCCTGGACGGCCTGGCCGATGCCGTTCATGATGGCCCGTTCGCGGGCCGAGCCGTGCGCTTTGAAGACGATGCCGTTGAGGCCGAGCAACGGCGCTCCGCCCCGCGTGTCGGGGTCCGTCCGGTGCTTGATGGCGCGAAAGGCGCCTTTGGCGAGCAGCGCACCCAGCATCCGTGTGGGATTTTTGGAGATTTCGTCCTTGAGCCACGAGCCAAGGCCCCTGGCAAAACTTTCCAGGGTCTTCAGCACGATATTGCCGATAAAACCATCGCACACCACGACATCGACGCGATCATGAAACAAATCGTGCCCTTCGACATTGCCAATAAAATTGAGGTCAACCATTTTGCAGAGCCTGAAGGCTTCCTGGGTCATTTCGGTGCCTTTGTTGGGTTCGGTGCCGTTGCATAAAATGCCCACCCGGGGGTTCTTATAACCCAGGATTTCCCGCGAGTAAATACTCCCCATGATGGCAAAGTGCAAGAGATGAGTGGGCCGGCATTCCACGCTGGCCCCGGCATCGAGCAGGACAAACTCATTCTTCGGCGCGGGAATCACCGTGGCGATGCCGGGCCGGTCCAGACCGTCGAGCGGCCGGAGCCGGATGGTGCTCGCCGCCACTATGCCGCCGGTGTTGCCGGGGGAGATCAACGCATCGGCTTTGCCCTCCTTGAGCAAGTCCACCGCGCGCAGTATGGAGCAATCTTTTTTCCGGCGCAATCCCTCCACCGGTTTGTCGTCCATGGTCAACGTATCGCCGGCGTGAACGATTTTCACGCGCGGATCGCGCAGGCCCGCGCGGGTCAACCCAGCCTGGATCTCGTCCTGCCGCCCCACCAGATACAACTCGCTGATGGAGGGGTGGGATTGCAGGGCCAGGCGCGCGCCATCAATGACAACCCCCGGCCCATGATCCCCGCCCATCACATCCACAACCATTCGCATAAACAAAAGAGCGCGAAAGAACCGTCTTCCACGCTCCAAAGGTGCTTCATGCGGCCGCTTTGACTGTGATGACCTGGCGCCCTTTATAAAAGCCGCACGCCGGACAGACCCGGTGAGGGACATAGGGGGCGGCACATTGCGGGCAGGTGCTCAGTTGCGGCAGGGTCAAGTTGCTGTTGTAGGCGCGCCGCATGCGTTGACGGCTGTGCGAAGGCTTGCGTTTGGGTACTCCCATACATTTTCACTTTCAAAACTTCAGTTTGTTTAATTCTGACCAGACAGACGAACCGGGCGTCTGGCTGGCGCCTTTTGCTTTTCTGGCATTTTTCTCCGCCCGATTGGGCAGACCGGCGCAATCGGCTTCACACAACGGATGTTGCGGAAACTCCAGGAGAATATCCTCCCGCAAGAAAGGCGTCAAGTCCACGCAATCGTCTTTAATCCCGGCCTTTTCCGGCCCTGCCAAGGGCACAAGCGCCATCCAATGCCCCAGCTCCACCCGCTGCTGGAAGGCTTTAAGACACCGGGCGCACTCGCAATCCAACACCACCGCGACCTTCCCCTGCACCAGGATATCCCGCCCCGACTTCTGCGCCGTCAAATCATACCGCACCGGCTGCCGGGCATGGACCAATTCATCCGGGACATCCAAGCCGGCTTCCTCCGCCGACAGTTCTCCTCGCAACAGAACGTCGCCCGCTTCCAAATGCCGGATGTTAACTTTCAAGGACATGATCGTAACGCGGCCGGGCCGGAAACCTACGGCCGCTCCTGTTCATTTCCGCAATTTGCGCGCCAACGCCATCCGGACATGTTCCGGCACAAAACAATCGACATTGCCGCCCAAGGCGGCGATCTCCTTGACGATGCGCGAACTGAGAAAGGTGTAACTGGCCTTGGGCATCATAAAAATCGTCTCCACCCGCTCGTTCAATTTACGATTCATCAAGGCGAGTTGAAATTCAAATTCAAAATCCGACACCGCGCGCAAGCCCCGAATAATCGCCTGGCCCTTCCGTTTTTCCACGTAATTGACCAGCAACCCGTCAAATGAATCCGCCTCGACCTTGGGCAGATTGGCGACGGCGGCCCGCACCAGGGCCAGCCGCTCCTTCAAAGAGAACAGCGCCTTTTTGCGATCATTCCGCGCCACGGCGACGATGACGCGGTCAAAAAGCTTGGCCGCGCGGTGGACCAGATCCAAGTGACCATTGGTGAGCGGATCAAAACTGCCGGGATAAATCGCCGTTCGCATAACACAGGATAGGCACGGCTCATTCCAAATTCCCAACGAAAAATTACAGACCGCGCCCGGATGCAACGGGCAGCTTGCATTTTGAATCCCGAAAGGTTTCGGTTTTGATTTTCTCAAGAAAATCTGTCCCGGAAAAAACCGTGAAATTTTCGACATTTTGAAAAGTCATAACAGGTTAACGGTAATTAACCGTAAGGAGCTTGCATAAGTTGAAATTATTTGCAGTTGACAGTGGTCAGGCTGCGGCGCTCCGACTGGCAGTATTCAGAACTTCCGCCGTTTCCTTTGACACGTCACAACATGTTGCCAACAAGGTATTTACAAAATATGGAAGAATTGTTGAGGTTCTTGGGCTGACTGGACGGTCGTATGTCCAGACCGATTTTGCCGCAAACGTTACAACATCTTTTGCCCGTGCCGCGACAAAAATTGCAACGTCTTTTTTCTGGACAAATTCCGCTGCATCGGCCAGCATCCGCCTGTCAGCAAAAGGATTATCGAGAGAACAAAACATTAAAATTTGCGTGGCTTTTGCCACGGGCTCGTCAGAAAACCGCGAACTTTCCCCCGAGTCAACAGACCTGTCAAACACGCGCCGCATCGGGCGCGGCTTGGCGCGCTCTGTTGACAGGCGCTTCGCGGTGCCTCTGACGAGGGCGTGTTAAGTTCGCGCCTTTTTGTCCGTATCTGGGTTCGCGGGAAGAAATTATGATATTAAAGAGCCAGGCAGTGGGGGAAACTTTATGAAAAATCTACAGCGACCATGTCTCCGCCTGATTCGGGCCTTTACGCCCGTCATCTTTGCCGTCCTGCTGCCGTTCTCGGGGTTTTGCCAGATGGATCCGCCTACAAACTCGTCAAATCCGTGGCTGGAATGGTGGTCTTTCAACGATACGAACAACTGGACGACCGCCCTTGGTTACGATCCTCTGTCATATACAAATTTAGGCGTCTCCTATCTGGGCGACGGCACTTCACTGGTGGTGGACACCACGAGCGTAAGTTGGCTGCAATATAATGTTTGGGAAAAAGATGGCAGCACAAATTTAACTGTGGATGTCGGTAGTGTCCTGCTGTGGTTCGAGCCCAGTTGGTGCAGCCAGAGCCTGGGCGGGTTCGGACCGGGGGTTTGGGCGCCGCTCATTGAAACCGGCACGTTCACCACCAACGCCGACTATGGCTGGTGGAGCTGGTATGTGGACCCACCAGCGTCAAACATACTGTTCTCGGCCCAGGACGGGATCGGGGATCAAACCAATTACCTTTCCGCATCCATTTCATGGACCAACAACCAGTTCCATTTTCTTGCACTGACGTATTCAAGCACCAATACGGCACTTTACATCGACGGGGCCTTTGTGACCAACGGCCCCGGTGTCTCCATTTATCCCAGCCCGGATGTTCTCTCCAACGGCATGTGGCTGGGCAGCGACGGAACGGGAACCAATCAATGCCACGGTATTATTGACGACGTTTGGACTTACAATTACCCGCTGGATGCCGACACCATCAACGGCTGGTTTGAGCTGTATGAGATTTTCTATCTGACCAATTTCGGGAGTGCGGCAAGTATTAGTCAAGCGCCGTCCACTCCTGAAATTTCTCCCATCTTTGACGTGGTCGCCGGGCTAGGAGACCTGGTGCCGATCAGCACGGACACCGGCGGTTGCGTGACCAGCAGCAGCGTCTGGATAACCAACACATCGGCGACGGTGACGACAAATGGAGTAAACATTACGTTTACCATCATGGGAGGTTCCAACGGCTTGGCCTATGATGTCTTTGCGACCCCCGCATTGACGACGCCGTTGACCAATGGAATCTGGACATGGATGGGACAGGGGTATCAGTGTGTCACCTACAGCATACAGGGCTTGACGAACAGCGCGGTTTTCCTGCTGCTGGGAACACCTTTTGATCCTGACGATAAGGGGCTTACCAAGGCATATGAAATGCTGGTCAGCCACACCGATCCCTACGTCGTCGATTCTCTGCCTGACGGAATGCCTGATGCTTGGAAAGTGCTTGCAGGATTGAGCACTACCGATCCCAATCTTGCTGGTGAGGACCCGGACCAGGACGGCCTGCTCAATTATCAGGAATATTTATATGGCACAAATCCCCAGGTATCGGAAGGCTTCGCGGTATGGGTGAGCGAGCCGGAACTGACCAGCGGCGTTCCATGAAAACCAAACCAGAGCACATGAGCAAACTTATCAAATGCTTTTTGGCCTCTCTCGTCGTGGTGGCCATTTCAGCCCCCGAGCGAACGTGGGCGGCCGGCGCATGCACTTGCGCGCGGTTCAATGATTTCAAAGATCACGGCTGCCACAAGGCGCCGGGCGGTGCGGGAGCGCCGCCCTCTGGAGCCGACAATGCGGGAGGAAACAATGCCAATTGCCCGACCTGTCCGCCTCCCACCGGCATGCCGCGTTGGTGGGTGGACGAGCCGTATATCAATTTGCATGTCGTGGATGAACCGTTGAGCTACACGATCTCTTCGGGTCAAAAGATGGCATTTCAATGGCTCTATAAGCAGCGATTTGCGCTGCCGGCACCGGACCAAGTTCCAACGCTCTACGACATAGCAAGCGATGGAGGGCCTCGATATTTCGGCGATGTGTATCTTTCTGAAGGCTGCCTGTTCGATACGAATTTTCAGTACTACTACGGCCCTGTGATGACCAACGCCGTCTGGATGCATAATTTCATGTCACACATTCTCTTTTGGGACTGGGAGAATGAATATAATTCGCTCGCCCCGTCATTCTCGGACGGCGATTACGAGGCCTTGGTTTTTAATTCGGACGGCGGGGTGGATTATTATTACAGCTACGACAGCGGTTACTCCAGCACCATGTCGGAGCCTCCAATCAGCGGGGCACAATTAGTTCCATTGTTCTCCGCCTTCGGCTCCTATCCGGGCGTCAGCACTCCCACGCCGGATGGCAATGGCATCTATTGGGGGACTACAACCAACGGATTCAAGATTGTTTATCCAGATGGCAGCCAGGATGTTTACGGCCTTGCCTATTGGCTTGGTCAGTCTTTTTTCGACACAAGCGCCGAAGCGTTGCTGACCGAGCGAGTGGATCCCCAGGGCAGGATTACGAAAGTGGGATATGAGAATGTGCCATTTTTTACCAACGTCTGTAATGGACGTTGGATCGTCAATGAAAGTCCGCCTCTTTGTCTTCGAGTTCGTTATGTAGTAGATAGCGATGGCAAAACCACTACGTTTACTTACCAGTCGAACTGCGCCGACATCTTTCAGGTGGCGCAGGTGACGGACCCGTTTGGGCGGACGGCCACCTTTACCTACCAATCTTGCGGTTCTTATCCTTCTGGCCCCGCCCAACCGGGTTGGTTGACCGGCATTACCGATGCCGCAGGCAACAGCAGCACTTTCACCTATGCTTACAACGCATTTTACGGAGCAACCACAAACTGTGGCTGGCTGTCCTCGATGATAACCCCCTACGGCACGAACACTTTCTCTTTTTACGAAGCCCTTGACGGCTCCTCCCCGCCGACCACGAATGGTTTTGAGACAAGGGCGATACTGGTAGGCGAGCCGGACGGCGCAAACCAGCTTTTTCTCTACCAGCACCTGACCAGCGGAATTATCGAGAGCAGCGCCACCCCCCCCTCTGTTTCGGGGTTCGCTTTCGATATGGGTTCCAATGGCGACGGTGATGACCAATTGTATCATCGCAACAGCTTTCATTGGGATCGCCTTCAATTCGCGAACCTTTCCTCGACTGCTCTCTATAACCTGAACAGTTACGGCGCGTCGGGCGTCGGTGCCTTGTCGAGTAACGACTACTGCAAAGGCCGAATGCAACACTGGCTGCTGGATATTGACGGCATCTCCATCACTGAAACATTGTCGAGCGAGCGCGATCCATCGCCTGACGCTGGCGGAACGATTGAAGGCAATCGCACTTGGTACGGGTATCCCGACTACGGGTACCCCGCCGATTGGTTGAACACGCCCCAAATCGGCTGCATCGCGCAAATTCTGCCCAACGGATCCAACCAATACACTACTTACACCTATTATTATTCCTCCGGGCTCGTCTCCCAGAATGTGCAAAGCTATTCCCTGCCAAACGGCGCAATCGGCCAACTGACTAATTCGTTCCTCTACGCACCAAATTACATTGATTTGACGCGGATCAGCAATTCGATGGGGCAATACGTCAACATTGGATACAATACAAGCCACCAACCTGTCGCAATTACCAACGCATTGAACCAGGTCACGACGCTCGGTTATGCTGGCACGCACAATCTGACCAATATCGCCTTCTACACCGGCCAGCACATCAGTCTGGCTTATGATTACGCCGAGGACATCTATCTGAATCAAATTACGCTCCAACCGCAGAACCTCGTTATCACTGTTCCAAATAACCACGATGTTTCCGGTTACTGCAACTCGTCTGGCTTCTGCGGCTTTCTGCCGCTCATCATCGAGGTTACGGGAACAGGATTGCCTGCCCTCTGGTTGACAAACACCTGGGACAACCTGAACCGTCTGACCGGGACCAGTTATCCAGACGGAACAACAATCTCCAACATCTACACCTACCTGGACCTCAGCGCGCACAAAGACCGATTGGGTAATTGGACGTATTACACGCATGATGGCCTTCAACATTTGACCTCGATCACCGACGCGCGGAGCAACATCACGCAGTTCGCCTGGTGCAGTTGCGGCGCGCTGACCAGCATTAGCAACGCCCTCGGCTATATCACCTCCCTCGGTTACAACAATCAGGAATTGCTCGCCAACGTGGATTTCCCGGACAACTCCAGCATGAACTGGCAGTATGACTTGCTCGGTCGCGTTACCAACAGTTTCGACGGCTCCGGCAACTTGCTCCAATACACCTACAATAACCAGAGCCTCGTCACCGCCGTGAGCAACACCTACGGCCAGGTGTTGGGGGTTTATTACGATGCCTTGAGCCGCCCGCTCACCGTTACCAACGCCAACAATGTCGTGCTGACGAACACGTTTGACCTCCTCAACCGCATCACCAACCGCGCTTGGACCGGTGGCGGCACGGAAAATTTCGGCTATGCCACAAACGGGCTGATCGCCTACACCAATCAGGACGGCAAATGGACCCGCTTTGGCCGCGACGGGGCGGGGCGGATGACCGCCGTGACCAACGCAGTCCAAACGAACCTGTTCGGCTACGACGCGCTTGACGATTTGATCAGTCTGACCGACGGCCTGAGCCACACGACCACCTGGGGTTACAACCAGTACGGCTGGCTGACAAGCAAGACCAACACCCTCGGCACAAATATTATTACCTATTCGTACGATGCAGACGGCCACGTAACCAACCGCTCAATGATCGGCACGACCACCGGCTACACCTACGATCCTGTTGGCAATCTGACATCCATAATTTATCCGCAACTGACCATCAGCAACCAATACGACGCCATCAAAGAACTGACCAACATGACAGACGGCGTCGGCACAACGAAATTCACCTATACCGCCACCGGCCAGCTTGCGAGCGAAACCGGCCCCTGGACAAGCGACATCGTCAGCTACGCCTACAACCAGGGCCACCGCACCAACCTGAGCCTCACCGAGCCTTCCGGCTCGTGGTCGCAGTCCTACGGTTACGACTCCGAATGGAGGATGACCAACATTGCATCGCCTGCCGGCGCGTTTGGCTACGCTTACGCCACGCCAAATCCCGCCTCCGCGTTGATTTCCGACATCGCTCTGCCCAACTGGGCATCCATTGTCAACACCTATGACTCACTCGCCCGCCTGACCAACACGGCACTGTTGAATTATTGGGGCCATACCTTGGACGGCTACGCTTATGGCTTGGACGCACTCGGCCTACGCACCAACATCACGCGGCAGTTGGGCCTGACAAGCAATACCGTGGCCATCGGCTACGACGGCATCGACCAGCTAATCAATTGGTCAGCAAAGGAAACCAACGGAACATTGCGCCTGAATGAGCAACTGGCCTACGCCTACGATGCCGCCGGGAATCTGCATACCCGCACCAACGACGCCCTCGTTCAAACCTTCAACGTTGACGCCCTCAACCAAGTCAGCAACGTCGTCCGCACCGGCCCGCTGACCGTTACCGGCGCAACGCCAGTCCCGGCCACCAACGTGACCATCAACGGCGTGGCCGCGCAAACCTACGGTGACTTCACATTTGCCGGCGGCAGTAATACCCTGGTCAACGGCACCAACACGTTCACGAACATTGCGCAGAATATCTATGGTCTGAGCGCCACAAACCTGCTGACCCTTAATCTGCCTGCCACCGTCACGTTCCAGTACGACGCCAACGGAAACCTGACCAATGACGGAACGCGGTCATTCTATTTTGACGCTGAAAACCGGTTGACCAACGTGACGATAGCCGCACAATCGCAGACAGTGTTCGTCTATGACGGTTTGAGTCGGCGGCGAATCATGACAAATTACACTTGGCAAAGCGGCGGATGGGTGCCAACTAACGCAACCCGCTTCATCTGTGACGGCCCGCTCGTCATCCAGGAACGGGACAACAACAACAACCCTCAAGTCACATACACTCGCGGCTTGGATTTGAGTTTGAGCCGTCAAGGCGCAGGCGGCATTGGGGGCCTGCTCGCGAGAACAGATACCAACGGATCGACATTCCATCATGCCGACGGCAATGGGAATATCACGGCACTAATTGATGGTTACCAGGACATTGTTGCCCGGTATCGGTATGACGCCTTTGGAAAGCTGCTCGGAATGTGGGGCGTGATGAGTCCGGTGAACCAGATACGGTTTGCATCATTCTACTCATCACCATCTGGAATCGTGCTGTCTCCCACGCGCCCCTATTTTCCTGAGTTGCAAAGATGGGGATCGCAAGACCCAATTGGCGAGGCCGGGGGGATTAACCTCCATGGTTTTGTGGGCAACAATCCCATTAACCATATTGACCCCTATGGTTTGAGTTGGCTGGTTTCCGCGACACGTTTTGCTCCCGGCCAAGAGGGAACGTACGGCCCCTACACGTACTACATTCCCGATGGGCGCGATAATGTCATCCCCGCCGATCAATTTCCTACGGATGATTACTTTAATGGTGGACTCCAGTCCACCGACTTGAATTTCCTTCCATTGATCCTTCCTGAAATTCCAGCGGTTAGCAAGGCGTTGGATGCGGCGGCGGATACGCTTGGAAATGTTGCGAAGAAAGCTCTTGATAAAATGGGTTTTGGAAAGCCAAAAGTGCCGCCGGTCAAATGTCCAAAAGCTGGTAGTCCCAAGTGGCCCGGAACTAATCCTAAAGCTGCCCCGCCAGGAACACAGTGGCGTGGAAGACCTGGAACCAATCCTGGCGATCCACAAGGAGCTTACTACAATCCGACCACGGGAGAGAGCTACCATCCCGACCTCAATCATGCTCCCCCTGTTGGCCCACATTGGGATTATGTTGCACCCGATGGCACACAATATCGTATAATGCCGGATGGGAGCGTCGCTCCCAAAAAGTAATATGAAACCCGACCCAAATGATTGGCGACTTCGAGGGCAAGACAGGTATCTTGCAGGAATCGAACTTTTTTGGAAGCACTACGGCCCTTACAGTAGAAAATGGGAACACGACCACTGTGCCTTCTGCTGGCGCAAGTTTTCGACCGCGACTGATGATCTCCATGAGGGATATACAACAGCAGACTACACCGACTGGATTTGCAAGGACTGCTACCAAGACTTCAAAGAAATCTTCAACTGGACGGTTGCATCGGTGGTCCCGGATTCAAATACTGATATTAGTGACGGCAACCAATAGCATGACGTGTGCCACCCATTTAAACGGTGCCAAACAAGCTTCACGTTACTCACCTGCCCTGCCACGATGGGGAGGAGTTTTCACTTATCATTCCGAACGCCCCAACACACGGTCCACCCACATCCAGTGCTGTCCAGGTCAACCACGGGCATTCCGGCGCTGATCACCGCCGGTTCCCTGCCAACCGAGTTAGAGGCGCGACTGCATTTGGCTCTGGCAGCATCTTGCGGGATTGCAATGGCCAGGGCAAGTGATACTGTTTCCGCCGCATGGGTGTGCCGTAATCAACGCCAGATCAATGAAATATATTGTCCGAGAACTTTTGTGTGCCGGACTCGTTTTCATCCTGTGCCACACCGATGGGGCAACCATATCGGCCTCCTGCCGGGAATGTCATCCTTCGGAATATAAGCTTTGGGCCTTATCGCATCACGGTCTGGCGGAAAGGGTGATTTCGGCGCAATGGGATCGCGCCGCATTTGAGCCGGCACGCGCTCTCAAAGCCGGTTCACAGACCAATGAGATGCGAATGAGAGACGGCCAGTGCCAAATCGTCACGCTTGGATTTAAAACCAATATCGAGGCTTACGCGGTGGAACGCGTGGTTGGAGTTGCGCCGGTGCAGCAATTTCTCACGGCCACAACGGGCGGACGCTGGCAAACACAGGAAGTCTCTTACGACCCCGCTGCGAATCATTGGTTCGATGTGTATGGCGACGAGGATCGGCGTCCGGGAGAATGGGGCCATTGGACGGGACGCGGCATGAATTGGAACTCGATGTGCGCCGAATGCCACAATACCCGGCTGCGCAAGAATTATGATGAGGCAACCGATTCTTACCATACAACGATGGACGAGATAACGGTGGGTTGCGGCGCATGCCATGTTCATCTTGCGGAGCATATCGCATGGCAAAAGGACCATCCGGGCAGCAAAGCGAAAGACCCGACCTTACCCCATCCGGCTCCAGCCCGGGTGCTTGGCTATTGCGGCTCCTGCCATGCGCGACGGGAAAACATCTCCGGCAATTTCAGGCCCGGCGATTCGTTCTTTGACCATTATCAACTGCAAATTCCCGGCGATAGTGAGGATTGGTATGCCGATGGACAGGTTCGCAGCGAAGATTACGAGTTCGCTTCGTTCCTGGGCAGCAAGATGCACGAGCGGGGCGTCACATGCCTGGATTGCCACAATCCCCATTCGCTGAAAGTGCTGCTCCCCGGCAACGATCTGTGCATGAGATGCCACAGCGGAGCGTTCACCAACGCGCCCGTCATCAGCCCCGTCGAGCATTCCCATCATCTGGCCACGAATAACGGCAATCTATGCATTGGCTGCCACATGCCGGTGACGGTGTATATGCAGCGCCACGCCCGCCACGATCACGGCTTGACGATTCCCGACCCGCTGTTGACCAAGGAACTGAATATTCCCAACGCCTGCAACCGCTGCCATTCGGATAAAAGCGTCGAATGGGCCATCAACTCCACAGACCAGTGGTACGGCCAAAAGATGAACCGCCCGACACGCGAGCGGACACGATGGATTGCAGCGGCGCAACGAGGGGAAACGGGCGCTAAAGACCCTTTGCTGGGAATGCTTTTCGGCGGTCAGGAACGTCCCTATTGGCGGGCGGTGTCCGCGAGCCTGCTCTGGCAGTGGCCGGATGATGGGGAGGTGAAAGCCGCGCTTTTGCGATTGCTTCAGGACGATCATCCGCTGGTTCGCGAGCAGGCGATCAAATCTCTTGAATCCCGGTTGAATGACGGCGGCAGGGACGTTGCCGACGCGCTGCAACCGATGCTGAACGATCCTGTCCGAAACGTGAGAGTCGCCGCAGCCTGGACCCTTCGGAGCAGTCTCAACACAAAGAGCCAGGCTGGAAAGGAATTGCTGGCAATGTTGGACTTCAACGCCGATCAGCCCGTCGGCCAATATCGCAAGGCCATGTTTAACCTCGACCGTGGAGAGCCGGCAAAAGCATTAACCCATCTGCGCACGGCTGAAACATGGGACCCGTTTTCTCCGCCCATCCGGTTGGAGACGGCGGACTTGCTTTCTCAAATGGGCAGAACGGACGAAGCACTGCACGAGCTTCAAACCCTGTGCCAGCAGAAGCCCGATTTCCAACCGGCCCAAGACCTTTTACGAAAGCTCATCCATTGAAAGCGCAACTGTGCGCCCTCCATTGATTGCGGTGTCAGACTGTGACCTTTGCTGTTCCTGAAAACCGGTTCCCCGTCTTCACGAGTTGTGGTGCAAGGGCAAACCTGTCAAATGCGCCCAAAGGCCCGTAAATAATGGGTTTTGGGCGTGTCGGAAACGTTTACACTTTCGAAAGCCGGGAGGGGCCTGATTGTAACTATTTTGAAATCAGGTGCTTATGCAGTATTCATGAGGCTGCTGCCGGATTATTTTCATTTTTTCGCGGTTTTTTCTTTACACTTTGGCCGCCGGCAATAGAATCAATGAAGATGATCGGCACTTAAATTTACCGTGCTGATCACATTGTAACATGCGTAATGTCAGGCACATCGGACTACGGACAGGGCAAACTGTTTTAATGTCTCTTCCCGATGGCATAAGCCGTGCTGAATTGTACCTGACAATACAATAAGACACGCGAAGTTCTGAGTGAGAGCAAAGTAGAGTTGCTATGGATAGACAAAGCGTGCTTTTACGGATTGAAAGCGTCTTGGCGTGCAGTGACGCCAACTTCAAGGACAGGAAGTCCAACTCTGGTTTCAACTCAGCCGTTTTTCAAGTGGTGAATCATGTCCCGGTCGGGGACGCCACTGAGGCGCCAATGGATGGCCGTTGGTTCCGTCGGAAGATTTGTAAATAGCCACCCTGGAACAACCAAAGTTGGACGCCCGCGAAAGCGGGCGTTCTTCTTTTAAATGACGAATGACGAAGCCCGAATGACCAAATAATGCCCAAAGGGCTAATGACGAAAAAGAGGCCGCGGTCGTTGGCGCTTGAGCATCTGGCTTTCATTGGGTCATTTGAGCCTTCATTCGTCATTAGGATTTCGTCATTGAACATTTTCCGCAGCGGATCGAGGTTTGACTTCCGGCGGCGCTGACCAGTGTGTCCACAATGTGAGAAGTTCCCGATGGCCGGGCGCGGCGCTTTTTTATTTCATTCGGGCGGATTATGGGCTGGAATGGGGTGAAATGCGCAAACCATGAAAGCTAAAATCCTCGCCGCCGATGACGAGCCGGATGCGTTGGAGCTGATCGAGGTCAACTTGAAAAGCGCCGGCTACGAAGTGCTCATCGCCGCCGATGGCAGGGAGGCGTTGCAAAAGGCGCGCGACGCCATGCCGGATTTGATTCTGCTGGACATCATGCTGCCGGAAATGGACGGTCTGGAAGTCTGCAAGGCCCTGCGCCGCGATGCCGCGACTGCGTTCCTGCCCATCATCATGCTGACGGCGCGCGCAGCCGAGATTGACCGGGTGCTCGGCCTGGAGTTGGGGGCCGACGATTACATCACCAAGCCGTTCAGCCCGCGCGAATTGATTCTGCGGGTCAAAAATGTGCTCAAACGCGCCGCGGCCGAACCGGGCGGCGGCCCAGTCATCCAGTTCGGGGGCCTGGTGATCGACCCATCGCGGCACAGAGTCACTTACCTGGGCAAACCATTGGAGCTGACCGCGACGGAATTCAAACTGGTGACGGTGCTCGCCGGGCGCAAGGGCCGGGTGCAGACGCGAGAGGCGCTCTTAAAGGATGTCTGGGGCTACAACAGTTTGATCGACACCCGCACGATCGACACACACATGCGCCGCCTGCGCGACAAGCTGGGCGGGGCGGCCAAATACCTGGACACCGTGCGCGGCGTTGGCTACCGGTTCCACGAAGAATAAATCACTCCATTCCCGAAATGCGGTCCTGGCTGATAATTGCGGCAAGTCTGGCGCTGGTCCTGGCGCTGTGGCGGTGGCAGGCCCGCCGCCAGCGGCAGTGGCGCGCCAGCCTGGAACGCCAGTACCAGGAGCAGGGCCGCCGGGAACAGCAGCAACTCCACGCCCAATTCCTGGTCCGCCAGCAGGCCCTGTTTAACGGCATGATCGAAGGGGTCCTTCTCCTGGACGAGCAGGGCCGGGTGCAGATGATCAACGAATCCCTGCGCAAGTTTTTCGGTATTGCCACCGACATTCGCGGCCAGACCATCATGGAAGCGTTTCGCTGGCACGAACTGGCCGCGCTGGCGGCGCGGTTGCCGGAGGAAAAAAACATTTCCGGGGCCGAGTTGGAGATCCATCGCGTCACCCGCCGTTCCCTGCAGGTCAACGCCTCGATCGTCCACGGCCACGCCGGGGCCGGGCCGGGCCAATTGTTCGTTTTCCACGATGTCACCCGGCTGAAGGAGTTGGAGAATATCCGCCAGGAATTTGTCGGCAATGTCAGCCACGAATTGCGCACCCCGCTTTCGCTGATCAAGGGCTTCGCCCAGACCCTGCTCGACGGGGCCAAGGATGATCCCGCGCAGGCGTCGCGGTTCCTGCAAAAAATCGACAAACATTCCGACCGCCTCCTTTTTCTCATCGAAGATTTGCTGGCCATTTCCCGTTTGGAATCCGGCCACGCCGCCCTGAATCCGCAGGCGGTCGATTTGCACGACCTGGCCCGGCGCGTCCTGGATGACCTGGGCGCGCGCGCCGCCGCCCGCAAAACCGTGCTGGAAAATAAAATCCCGCCGCAAACCGTCATCTGGGCCGACGCGGACCGGGTGCAGCAAGTCCTGTTCAACCTGATCGAAAACGCGATCAAATATGGACGAAACGGGGGGTGCGTCACCGTCGGGGCCGGCGGGAGCCAATCGGACAAACTGGAGATTTTTGTGGCCGATGACGGCCCGGGCATTCCGCCGGAGGCCATGGGCCGGGTTTTTGAGCGGTTCTACCGCGTGGACCGGGCCCGTTCGCGCGAAAGCGGCGGCACCGGCCTGGGCCTGGCGATCGTCAAACATATTGTGCAGGCGCACGGCGGCGAGGCCTGGGCCAAAAGCGAATTGCAAAAGGGAACGGCCTTTTATTTCACACTGCCCAGGAATGCGGAAATTAAGAAGTAATCCGCCGCCGCTGAAGAGAAGTAAGAATTAAGAATTATGAATTATGAAGTGGGAGGTCCGTGAGTCTTCTTTCTTAATTCCGCCTTCTTAATTCTTAATTTGACTTTGGCCGGAAGCCCGGGGGCAGTTTTGGTTTGGGCGGCGGCGCGGGGGGCGCGGGGGGCGCGGGCGGCACGGGAGGCGCGGGCGCGGGCTTTGCTTTTCCGGATGGTGCCAGGATTACGCCGGGTTCGGCGGTCGTCCCGGTATTGTCGGCGTTGGCGATCGGTTCTGAATCCGGTTCGGGCAAACCGAGGTGGCTTCGGGCTTTTTCGGCGGCGGCGGTTTGCGGGTATTCGGCCGCGATGCGCTGCAGCAGATCCCTGGCTTTGTCCTGCTGGCCTAATTTGGAGTAAAGATTGCACAGATGCACCGCGGCCCAACCCCAGCGCTCCGCCGGCAATTTCTGTTTGAGCACTTCCTCGTATTCCAGGGCCGCGGCGAGGGGATTGCGCAGGTCTTTCTCGTAGATTTCCGCGATGCGCAGGGCCGCGTATTGTTGGCGCGGATTTTTTTTCAGGAAATCGCGCATCATCTCGATGGCTTCCAAATGCCTGCCATGAGCCCAGGCCTGCTCGGCTTTGTCATAATCCGGATCCTGCATCGCTTCGCCTTTGTCATCCATCAGGGTATCCACCGTCACGCCGCCAACGTATTGGGTGACGTCGTGCGTAAGCAGCAATCCCAATGCGATGATGGCCCCAACCAAGGCCACCAGGTAGGTGACCGTCCTGCCATGGAGGGCATGCGCCGGCGGGGAGGCGGGCGGCGCCGCTCCGGCCGCGACGTTCGTCGGGAGGCGTGGAGTGGAGGGCCTGGCTTCCTGGTTGGTCGGGGCCGCGACAGCGTTGGAGGTGTCGAGGCCATTTTGGCCGGAGGTGTTGGTGGATGAATCCGCCGCAGCGGCGGGCTGGCCGGAGCTGTTGGTCGCCCCAAGCGGGTTGTTGGTCACAGCAGAGGCAGTCTCATTGGTGGCGGTGGCCGCCGATTCTTGCGAGATGGTTGTATAATTGGCGTAAAAGCCCCATCCAAACCATGCCACCAGAAGAAGCAGCACGGCGTACGCGCCCAATTTGTAATTCATGTTCATTCAAGAACCCGGTCCCGGCCCGCATAGTGGCCGATTGGAAAAGATTTTTCAATCCGCTTGCGGGAAATAGTGAATGCACGATACTCCTGGCTGCAATGGCTAATGTCCAAGCACGAATGACCAATCAAGGAAAAATATCCAATGACCAAATCCTAATGACGAATGAATGCCCAAATGACCCAATGAGGAAAACCCGGCCGCCGTTGACGTGGTTATTCGAACTTCGTCATTATTTCGTCATTCGTGCTTCGACATTGGTCATTTGTCTTGAATTCCAGAACCCTTTAAAATCGGACCGATGCACTGGCGTGGAAATATAGAAGAAGATGCCACCTTGCGCGCCCGCCCGCGCTCGACCCTTGAAATCGTGCGGCGGGTCGCGGTCTATCTGCGGCCTTACCGCGGGCTGGCGCTGGCCAACATCGGCTGCGCGCTGGGTTCGCTGGCCTTTTCCTTCGCCTTTCCGCAGTTGACCCAGATGATCATCGACGATGTCATCCACAGCAAAACGACCCGCTATCTCTGGCTGGCAGCCGGGCTGGCCGGCGCCTTCCTCATGCGCGATGCGTTCAACAGCCTCCGCATATTTATCAATAATGTCTTCGAGCAGAATGTCATCTACGATATGCGCCGCGAGGTGTTCAGCAAACTGCAAAGGCTGCCGGTGGGTTACTTCGATCAGCGCGCCTCGGGGGATTTGATGACCCGGGTGGTGGAAGATGTCAACGCGGTCGAGCGGGTGTTGATTGACGGCACGGAACAGGGCACGGTCTCTTCCCTCAGCGTCGTGGGCGTGCTGATCATTTTGTTTTACAAGAACCCAACGCTGGCGGCGATTGCGCTGGCGCCCATTCCCATTTTGGCCGGCGGGGCGTTGTGCTACACGCTGACCGCGCACCGCCGTTACCGGGCGCAACGCCGGGCGGCCAGCGCCATGAACGCCTTTCTGATGGATAGTTTGCAGGGCATCCGCCAGATCAAAGCCTTCGGACGCCAGGACCACGAGGATGGGCGCTTCGCCAAGCGCGCCGACGATCTGCGCCAGGGCACGCTGGGGGTGATGCGGGTTTGGGCGGTCTATTCGCCCGCCATGACCTTTGCCGCGTCGCTGGGCGCGGCCCTGGTCCTGTGGCTGGGCGGATCGCTCGTCGCGGCCCATAAACTGAGCGTCGGCCAGTTGGTCGGTTTTATTTTGTATTTGTCGCTCTTCTACGAGCCGCTCGGGCGTTTGCACGGGCTGAATCAAATGTTGCAGGCGGCGCGCGCGGCGGGGGAGCGGGTCTTCGATATTCTTGATGCCGCCGAGGAAGGGCAGGCCCGCGCCCGGCTGGGGGCGCTGGCCGAACCGGTGCGGGGCGCGGTGAGTTATGAACGTGTCCATTTCGGTTACACCGGCGGACGAACGGCGCTGAAGAATATATCGCTCGTGGCTTCACCCGGCCAGATGATCGCCCTGGTCGGCCCGACCGGCTCCGGCAAATCCACCCTGGTCAATTTGCTTCCGGCGTTTTATGAAGCCAGCGCGGGGCGCATCATGATCGACGGGCAGGACATCGCCGGGGTTTCCCTGGCCTCATTGCGGGCGCAGATCAGCGTGGTCAGCCAGGAGGCGTTTTTGTTCAATGGCACCGTCGGCGAAAACATTCGCTACGGGCGGCTCGACGCCACGGAGGAGGAGTTGCTGGCCGCGGCGCGGGCGGCCAATTGCCATGAGTTTATTGCGCGGCTGCCCGAGGGTTATAAATCGCGCGTGGGCGAGCGCGGCGTCAAACTGAGTGTCGGGGAGAAACAACGGGTGAGCATAGCCCGCGCGCTGTTGAAAAACGCGCCGATCCTGATTCTGGACGAAGCCACGGCCAGCGTCGATACCGCCACGGAGAAGCTGATCCAGGAAGCGTTGGAACGGCTCATGGCCAATCGGACCAGTTTTGTCATAGCGCATCGACTGAGCACCATTGTCAACGCGGACCAAATCCTGGTCCTGCTGCATGGCGAGATTGTCGAACGGGGCACGCACCAGGAATTGATCGAACAAAACGGCCTTTACGCCCGCTTGTCGAGAATCCAAAATACCACGTTCATTGAGGAGAGTTTTGCAAAGATTGCGGTGTTGGAATAAATGAGCGAACTTGGAAAATTTTTGGTGGTGATGGGTTTGGTCATGGCGGCGGCGGGGGCGCTGCTTTGGGCGGGGGTCGGGCGCGGCTGGCTGGGCCGCCTGCCGGGCGACATTCATTACACGAAAGGCGATGCCAGTTTTTATTTCCCGTTGACGACTTGTTTGCTCGCGAGCGTATTACTCAGCCTCATTCTCTGGTTGTGGCGCAAGTTCTGACCGGTGCGCCCGTGAGACGTGGCGCTTGCGAATAAACCAGGGCGCGAGGCCGGCCAACAATACCACCGTGGCCCCGCCGCGAATGCCCGCCATGATCGCCGCCTTGTCCAGAGGGATGGGATAGGCGTCGGGATCCAGATTGAGACCGTGCCATCCGAACTGAAACGAGGCCGTGAACACGGCGCTCATGCCGAGGAGCCAAAAGCCGTAGGCCCTTTCCCGCCGCCACGGGCGCAGGATGAATTGCGCCACTCTCCGGAAAGAGAGGACAACCGCCAGCCAGAGCAAGGCCGCCCCGGCCAGGTAACACCACATCGAGCCAATGACCTCAACCCGCGCGTATTTGACCAGAAAGAATTCGAGCACTCCTTCGCCCGCCAGCAGGCAGGCCGCAATCAAAGCGATGTTCTGGCCGGGCAGGGAGCGGGCCAGTCGCAGGAGCATGAGGAGCGCGATCGCGCCCGCGGCCAAGGCAACGACCCACGATGACTCAAGAGGAAACAGTTCTTCCATGCCGGCCCATTATAGGCAAAACTGACTGCTGTCAAAGAGAATAGATCTGCCGCGGGGCTTGGGGGTGCTTTTCACTTTTTCGGGTAAGTTCTGTCGGCGAAGTAATACTTTAAGATTTTGAACTTTTCGATTGAGAATTGGCCATTGAAAATCTGTTATGGGTCATCGGAAGACGTTTGTCTGATTCGTCGCCTGGCCTTGGTTTTCTGGCGGCTTTCGCGGTCGCAATGGATTTCCCCAAGATGCGGCACAGTTGGTCGCATTCATCCACCAATACCGCAACCCGCCTGGCTGGGAGCAAGCCGGCGAGAATGATGAATCTCAGCCAACCGCGGGTTTCGACCAATTCCTTCAGGGCGACATTGACTTTGTGAACGAAATCCGCGCGGCTCTCGCCGGAACGGGCTTCGTCGTAATTTGGCGCCGCCGCAATCCCGCTGCGGACGATCTGGGCGGCGACATGCCGGCCCACGCGGGTGTCCGGCAGTGCGTCCACCACTTTGGCAATGCGGGCGGCAAACTGCCACAATCGATCGGAGAGTTCTTGCGGCGTCATACCGATGCTCTTTACATGACAGATGACAGATTCTCAATGACTAACCTGCATTTCTCACCAATAGATTTTTGAGAAAGAATTTCTGGTTTTTCGAACCGAAAAAAACAGGTCTGCAACTGGATGGGGGTGTGCATGGCAGAAACGCGTCGCTCCGGCGCGTTT
>Ga0181526_10000191_pt1 | contig 66659 bp, 59 predicted proteins | sample PEATcosm2014_Bin_35_FD_119750 | JGI IMG/M metagenome (GOLD analysis project Ga0181526, IMG submission 119750) | Peatland microbial communities from MTU Mesocosm Facility, Houghton, MI, USA - PEATcosm2014_Bin06_30_metaG | ecosystem: Environmental > Terrestrial > Soil > Wetlands > Peat | place... | reverse complement strand
TTTTCGTCGCACGAATCGCTGGGCTTCCTGGCAGAAGCCCGAGTTGAGGCGGAATCGAGAGCACTCCGGAACGATCCGGACGCCAAGTTTCATCCGGGATGCGAATCTCAGCAGACCAAAGTTTTTGGAATGAAACGGAATGAGACCGGTTTTTGGAATTCCTGTAAGTCATTGATTCTATGGTGGCCAGGGACGGAATCGAACCGCCGACGCCAGCCTTTTCAGGGCTGCGCTCTACCGACTGAGCTACCTGGCCGCCAACGGGCTATTGTAACAGACGCGCGCCGGAACCCGCTCCGCTACCGGGTTGCGAGCGCGGCCAATTCTTCACCAGTGGTCTTCTCCACGGCGGCGTGCAGACTGTTGCCATGCGCGTCCATGGTGACGATGGCCGCAAATCCCTTCACTTTCAAACGCCACATGGCTTCCGGAATGCCGAATTCCATCAAGTAGACGGCCGGCACGTCTTCGACTGTGCGCGCGTAATACTGCGCCGCCCCGCCGATGGCGTTCAGATACACGGCGCCATACTCCCGCAGCGCGGCCAGCGTTTTGGCGCCCATGCCGCCCTTGCCGATCACGGCGCGCACGCCGTAGCGCTTGATGACTTCCGCCTGGTACGGCTCCTCGCGGATGCTGGTGGTGGGACCGGCCGCCTTCACCACCCAGTGCTCGCCCTGCTTCAGCATGACCGGACCGCAATGATACAACACGGCGCCGTGCAGGTCCACCGGCGGCGGATTCTTCATCAGGTAGGTGTGCACATTGTCGCGTCCGGTGAACATCTCTCCGTTGATCAACACCACGTCGCCCACTTTGAGCGCGCGGACGGTGGCTTCGCTCAGCGGCGCGGTGAGCACCACCTCGCGCCCGGTGAGCGGGAACCCTTCGGCTTTGGCCATGCGCTCAACCGGACGGTCGGGGTCGCGGTACAGCCACCCGGTGATGGCGCCGTCGGTCGAATCCAGGCGCACCCCCAGGCGGCGGAACGCCCAACACTCGTACGCCACCGAAACGAAAAAACTGGCCGGCAAGCGATTGGCCGCGACGATTTTGCAACCGATCAAGGACGCCTTGCCGCCGAAGCCCATGGCGCCGACACCCAGCCGGTTGGCTTCGTCCATGATCTCGTCTTCCAGCTTCGCCAGCAGCGGATTCGGATTCACATCGTCGAGGGTGCGGAACAACTGCCCCTTGGCCAATTCGTAGCCATGGGAGCGATCGCTGCCAATACACACGCCTAGAGCGCCCGGAGCGCAACCCTGGCCCTGCGCCTGCCAAACGGCGTGCAGGATGCATTTGCGCACGCCTTCCAGGTTGCGGTCGGCGCGGCCCAGATGGTCCAGCTCGCATGGCACGGAATATTGGATATTCTTGTTCTCGCAGCCGCCGCCTTTCAAGATCAGCTTCACTTCGATATCGTCCCGCTCCCACTGATCGAAGTGCATCACAGGCGTTTCGGGGCCCAGATTGTCGCCGCTGTTCTTACCGGTGAGCGAGTCCACCGAATTCGGGCGGAGCTTGCCCAGGCGGGTGGCTTCCGCAATGGCCACACGGATGGCGCGCTTAATTTCCATCTGATTCACGCCCACCGGCGTGTGCACCACAAACGTGGGCATACCGGTGTCCTGGCAGATGGGGCCTTCGTCGTCCTTCGCCATGTCGATATTCGACAGAATGATATTGAGGGCTTGCGAGGATTGCGTGTGGGGCGTTTCCGTGGCCGCGGTCAGCGACATGGCTGCGCGCACGTCGGGCGGCAGATTTGTGGATGTTTGGATGATCAGTTCCAGCAGGCTGCCGGTGAGGAGTTCCATACCGATATCTCCGTTTCTTCCATTCTACCGGGTTTCCGCATGGAGCGGTTGGGTGAAGGCACGCAGAGCGATAACTCGCATACCGCTCCCTGACGGTCGCGGCTCAGTAACGGCGGCTCGGTAAGGCGCTGAATCTGCTGCGGTGGGGCCAATGGCGCTGAAACTGCCGCTAAGAATTAAAACCATGTGCCTGGCCGTGCCCGGAAAAGTCCTGGAAGCTGTCGACGCCCGCGGGAGCCGCATTGCCAAAGTGCAGTTTGGCGGCATCACCCGCCAGGTGTGCCTGGACTTCGTGCCGGAAGTCCAAATCGGCGATTACGTGATCGTGCACGTGGGCTTCGCGATCGGCAAGGTGGACGAGGAAGAGGCTAAGCGGGCCTACGAATACCTGGAACAGGCCGGACTACTGGATGAAGGGGGATCCGCGCCTTGAGATACATCGACGAGTACCGGGACGCGACGATTGCGCATCGGTTGGCGCGGCGCATCGCGTCACATGCAACCCGGCCTTGGGTGCTGATGGAGATCTGCGGCGGGCAAACCCACACCATCATGCGGTACGGGCTGGACGAACTGCTGCCGCGCACAGTGGAACTGGTACACGGTCCGGGATGCCCGGTTTGCGTGACGCCGATCGAAGTCATCGATAAGGCCATTGCGATCGCGGCCATACCGGACGTGATTTTCGTGTCGTACGGCGATATGCTGCGGGTGCCGGGGTCGCGGTCGGACCTTTTCGAAGTGAAGGCCAACGGCGGCGACGTGCGCATCGCTTATTCGCCGATGGAAGCGCTGAAGATCGCGCGGGCGCATCCGGACCGGCAGGTGGTGTTCTTCGGGGTGGGGTTCGAGACCACCGCGCCGGCCAACGCCATGACGGTATGGCAGGCGCGCCGCGAAGGCCTGAGGAACTTCTCGCTGCTGGCGTCGCACGTGCTGGTTCCGCCGGCTATTCGGGCGCTGCTCCAATCGCCATCGAACCGGGTGCAGGGCTTCATCGCGCCGGGGCATGTCTGCACGGTGATGGGATATCGCGAATACGAAGTGCTGGCCGCGGAATTCCGCGTACCGTTTGTGGTGGGCGGGTTCGAGCCGGTGGACCTGCTGGAAGCGATCGCGATGCTCGTGGAGCAACTCGAAGAAGGACGCGCGGTGGCGGAGAATCAGTACTCCCGCAGCGTGACCAGGGAAGGCAACGCGGCGGCGCGGAAAGTGATGTACGAAGTGTTCGAGACCGGCGATCGCAAGTGGCGCGGGATCGGGCGAATTCCGATGAGCGGCTATCGCATCCGCGACGAGTTTGCGCCATACGATGCGGAGCGCGTGTTCGACGTAGCCACGGTAACCGCCGAGGAGCCTGGGGAATGCACCGCGGCAGCGGTGCTGCAAGGATTGCAGAAGCCGCACGATTGTCCGGCATTCGGCGCATCGTGCACGCCGGAACGGCCGCTGGGCGCGCCGATGGTGTCGAGCGAAGGCGCGTGCGCGGCGTATTACCGTTACCGCCGGAACGCTGCGACGAAGGCATGAAATGATCGCGTGTCCTCTGCCCATTACTAAGCGCGACAAGGTCCTGCTGGGGCATGGCAGCGGCGGCAAGCTGAGCGCCGAGTTGCTGCGCGATATCTTCCTCCCCGCGTTCGCGAACGCCGCGCTGTGCCGCATGGACGATCAGGCGATCGTGGAAGCCGCCGGGGCGAGGCTGGCCTTCACCACCGATTCGTATGTGGTGAAGCCGCTGTTCTTTCCGGGAGGCGACATCGGCTCGCTGGCCGTGCATGGGACCATCAACGATCTGGCGGTGGGAGGCGCCGATCCGTTGTGTCTAAGCGCGGCCTTCATTTTGGAGGAAGGCTTGCCGATGGAAACGCTGCGCGCGGTGGTGGAATCGATGGGTGCGGCCGCGGCGCGGGCGGGCATTCCGATCGTGACGGGCGATACAAAGGTGGTGGACAAAGGCAGCGGGGATGGGCTGTTCATCAATACGGCTGGGATTGGGATCGTGCGGCCGGGGATCAGCCTGTCCGCGAACCAGGCGCGGCCGGGCGATTGCGTGCTGTTGAGCGGGTTTATCGGCGACCATGGGATCGCCATTTTGGCGCAGCGCGAGGGGCTGGAGTTCGAAACGCGGATCGAGAGCGACTCGGCGGCTTTGCATGGCTTGATCGGGGCGATGCTGGATGCGTCGCCGGCGGGCGCGATCCGTTGCATGCGCGACCCCACGCGCGGGGGACTGGCGAGCACACTGAACGAGATCGCGGGGCAATCCAAATGCGGCATCATGCTGCGGGAAAGCTCCATTCCGATTCGAGAGGAAGTGCGCGGCGCATGCGAACTGCTGGGGCTGGATCCGCTATACGTGGCGAATGAGGGGAAGGTGGTGGCGATCGTGGATGCGGACGCCGCGCAGGCCGTGGTGGCCGGCATGCGTGAGCATCCGCTGGGCCTTGGGGCGCGCGTGATTGGCACAGTGACCGATCGGGAGCCGGGGATGGTGACGATGCGCACGGCGCTAGGGACCACGCGCATCGTGGACATGCTGGCGGGCGATCAACTGCCCAGAATCTGTTGATGGGCGCGGGATGCGGGTCTGGGGCAAGACGGGATTCGGCCTTGCCGAACTTGGCGGCGCATGGCGCCGCCCCACCGGCGAGGCAGGAGGTTTCAAACGCACGGCATTTTGGAGTATGCTGGTAGCGGGACCAGGGATACGACCCCGATCCCGCTCGACAACTACCGCCTGCCCTTACGGTGCCAGACGATAATGATCGTGAACTTGCCGATTAGCGGCAGCTCAACTAGCAATTTGATCGTTTGCCGATCCTCCTTTCCGCTTCAAAATGGAAGGCCCGGGCGCTTCCCGGGCTTTCCCGATCAAAGCGCAGGTGCTTGTCTCGATAACCCGTTCTTCCAATCTCCACAGGAAAGGACTCCGCTGGTAAAGTGCGCAAGGCGGCGCGGATTTCTCGTGGTTTGGTCCACCCGCACGCAAAATCGTAACGATTTGTACGGCCCCGCGGGCGTGACTTCCCGACACGCATTTGCTAAGATATTGATCTGTCAGTGCCTTGCTGGTGAATCAGGCGGGCCGGTTTCGATGCAAATTCCTGGAATTCATTGAGATCGCACCACTTCCTCGCTTGTGTCATGTCTCGCGGCTGTAAGTACCCGGCAATTGGCTGATGAGTCTCGCGGAGGCGTCGGTAATGGCCGTCGATCAGGGCAAAGAACAGTTGGACGAGTTGGTCCAGCCGGATAGCGAGAGCTACGAGTCTTTGCTCGATGAGTATACCCATCTGGCCCCCGCCGAGGGTGAGGTCCTGCAAGGTACCGTCCTGAAGGTCACCGCGAAGGACGTGATCGTCGATTTCGGGTATAAATCGGAAGGACTGGTACCCATCGAGCAGTTCCTCGGCCCCGCCGGAGAGGTGACCGTCCAGGCCGGCGATGCCGTGGACGTGATGATCGACCACGGCGAGCAGCCGGAAGGCTACATCCTCCTTTCCCACGCCAAGGCCGCGCGCGTGCGGGTGTGGGACAACTTGGAAAAGGCTTTCGCGGATCAGTTGGTGATTCTCGGTCACGTAATGGGCAGAGTCAAAGGCGGCCTCTCGGTGGACGTGGGGATCGAGGCCTTCATGCCCGGTTCGCAGGTGGATCCGCGCCCCGTGCATCACCTCGACTCGTTTATCGGCCAGGATGTTCCAGTCAAAATCGTCAAGGTGAACCGGCGCCGCGGCAACGTGGTAGTTTCGCGCAAGCTGGCCGTGGAGCAGGAGGTCAACCAACGCAAGGTCGCTACCCTCGATCAACTGTACGAAGGCGCCATCGTTACGGGTGTGGTGAAAAACCTCACGGAGTACGGGGCGTTCGTAGACTTAGGCGGCCTGGACGGCTTGCTGCACGTTACGGACATGTCGTATGGCCGCGTTGCGCATCCGTCGGAAATCGTGCACGCGGGCGATACCATCACTACCAAGGTGCTCAAGTTCGACCGGGCCAAGGAGCGCGTCTCGCTGGGCCTGCGGCAGATGGCGCCCGATCCTTGGGAGACCGTAGCAGAGCGATTCCCGGTGCAGAGCCGAGTTATGGGACAAGTGGTGAACGTTACCGATTACGGAGCGTTCGTGGAACTCGAACCCGGCGTGGAAGGTCTCATCCACATCACCGAAATGACCTGGTCGCGGCGCATGAAGCATCCTTCGAAAGTCGTGCGCGTGGGAGACCAGGTGGAGGCCGTGGTGCTCGAAGTGCACCCGCGGGACAGGCGTATTTCGCTCGGCCTCAAACAGCTTGAAGCTAATCCTTGGACTACCATCGACAGCCGCTACAGTATCGGTTCGGTGGTCGAGGGCCGCGTGCGCAATATGACCAATTTCGGCGCCTTCATCGAGATCGAGGAGGGCATCGATGGACTCGTGCATGTCTCGGATCTCTCGTGGACCAAGCGCGTGAAGCATCCGTCGGAAATCTTAAAGAAGGGCCAGCTCGTGCAGGCGGTAATTCTGAATATCGACGCCAAGGGACACCGGTTGTCGCTGGGCATCAAACAACTCCAGCCGGACGCCTGGGAGAGCTACATGCAAAGCCATCAGCCGGGCGATATCGTGCATGGCCGCATCTCGCGCCTGGCGGGGTTTGGGGCATTCGTGGAACTGGCGGAGAACGTAGAGGGACTTTGCCATTTTTCGGAGGTGCCTGGCTATTCCGGGCGGCGCGCGGCGGAGCCTCCCCTGGCAGTGGGCGATGAGTACGATTTTAAGATCGTCAAAATGAGCGAGGCGGAAAAGAAGATCGGGTTAAGCCTCAAGGCGGTGGCCCACGATGAGGAGAAGGGCCGCCTGGCGGACTATCAACGGCAGGCGGCCGCGGGTGCTGCTACCATCGAAGAGGTGCTAAGCCTCAAAAATCGGGGCGCGGAATAGGCTTGCAAAAACCGCGCATTCAAGAGATACTGCTGTAACGGCTTGAGAGCACAAGGAGAATAGCACATGACCAAGGCCGATCTGATTGAAGAGGTCTCGCGCGTAGTGGAAATGACGCGGAAGGAATCCGAAGTCATCGTAGAGGCCATTTTTGACAGTATCGTGCGTTCGTTGCGCACCGGCGACAAGATCGAAATTCGCGGTTTCGGGAGCTTCCGCACGCGGCAGCGCCAGCCGCGCATCGGGCGCAATCCGAAGACCGGCGCGCGCGTCGAGGTGCCGGCCAAGAAGATCCCATACTTCAAGCCGAGCAAGGAACTGAAAGACGTGGTGAACAATTCCGCCGTGGCGCCGGCTTCCGATCCCGCCTCCGGCGAGCCAGCGCCCACCCTTTAGCCGCGGTATGGACTATCTCTGGAGTCCGTGGCGTTATCGGTATGTGACCACGGCGGAGCAGGCGGCGGGTTGCATCTTTTGCGAGTTGCCGGCCGAGCATCGCGACCGGGAGAACTACATCGTCTACCGCGGACGCCTCAATTTCGTGATCCTGAACCGGTTCCCCTATACTTCGGGCCATCTGATGGTGGTGCCGTACGAGCACGCGCCAACACTCGATCAAGTGGCGGAAGAGACGCTGCGGGAGACGATTCTGTTGGCGCGCCAGGCGGAGACGCACCTGCGCGCCAATTATCGGCCCGACGGTCTTAACATTGGCGTCAACGTGGGCAAGGCGGCCGGCGCGGGCGTGGCCGGACATATTCACATGCACGTGCTGCCGCGCTGGGTGGCGGACGCCAATTTCATGACTTCGGTGGGCGAGACCCGCGTGCTGCCGGAGGATCTGGACACGACCTACGAGAAGCTGTCGCGGTGCTGGCAATAGGTGGGGCAGGCTCGCAGCCAGGCTCGCAGCCTGCGGCGGCCTCGTAGGCCGCCTGCCGCGAAGCTCCGCCGGCTGAAAGCCGGCTGCGGGCAAAATTGCCCGCCCTCCACGGTCTTACTGCGCCACCGGTTGATCCACCCGCAACTCCGCCAGCGTGCCGCTCACGCGCATTTCCTTGCTCCCGCTGGTGAGTTGGAATAGTAGCCGTCCATCGGGTTGCGTGGCCCCCTGCCCGGTGTAAGTATCGTCACCCGATATCAGTTGCAGGTCCGTGAAGCGCAGGATCGCGGCTGTCCGCGCCCATACCAGGTCATACGATCCGGAGACGCTTTCCAGGCCGGGCAGCGTCTCCATCTCCAGCCCGCGCGCCGTGAAAGCGCCGGCGGAGTGTAAGCGCGCCGGCAATTCCATCCCCGTGCCGCTCGATTCCAATACGGTGTCCGCGTCCACCTTGCCGGACATCCATGAGACTCCCTTGGCCCGCGCCTCCAACCGGTATGTGGGAAGGCTGCCGCGCAGGCTGACAGAGAGGATGCCAGTGACGCGACCGCCATACAGACCGGCGCGGACGTCCGCAAACTCAGCTTTGGTCACATCCCAAAGCAGGTGCGCTTGCAGATCGCGCGCCTCAGCCTCTCCTAGATGCAGCGCGCCGATCTGCACCGCCGCATCCACGTGACGATCGGCCAGCCACTCGGGGACGGACGGGCGCCCCAGGCTCAGTGCGCGGGCGAATAGTCCGCGGTTGTGCCGCAGAGTGGGCATCAGCAAGCGCTCCAACTCCGCTGCATCGGCCTCGGGGATGCGGATGCGCAAGCGATGCGGGCGGGCCATCAGCGGCTCATAACGGTAATCGCCTTGGACGGCAATCTTGCCGGCTTGCGCGTGAATGTGGTCGAGCGTGACCCGCGCCCCTTCGATACGCACGGCGGCCGATTCGACGACCACCGGCTCGGCGAGTCCCGGCAGCGGAAACCTGGCGTCCCGCAGATCGATGGCGCCTGTCCAGCCGGCGTTGACCGTGGCCGGTGCGGACGGGACCAGTGCGGCGGGCGGCTGCGGCGCGATCTGGTAGCGAAGCTGGCCTTTAAAAGTGCCGCTCGAAACCTGATCCAGCCACGGAATGGCGGCTAGGGCGGCTTGCGCGCGCAGGGATTCCACGCGCATGGCATCGGTTGAAATCGTCAGATCCAGCGCTTGCGCTTTCCAGTCGTAGTCGGCCTCCAGTTGCGCCGTCTCGTCCAACGCCGTGCGCACCAGTGCGGGCGCCAGCTTGGCGTGGCCGCGGTCGAAAATCAAACGCGCCTGCGCGGAGCGGATCGGCGCGGAATCCGGGATGGCAAGCGCGGCGTCGTGGAAGTCCAGCTCGCCTTGCAGGCTGCCCTGCCCCGTGTAGCCCAGCACGCCGTCCAACGATCCGGTCACGTTTAGCTTGGGCGGCAGATCCGCGCCCATGTGGCGGGCCAGATCCATCACGGGACCGGCGGGAAAACGATTCCAATTGAGCGCTACGCCCCAATGCGGCTGGGAGAGATAATCGGAACATCGGAATCGCACGGCCAACGGCAGCGTCTCGCCGCCCGCGGTCGTGGATTCCATTTCCACGGTCTGTGCCCGCGCGTTGAGGCGTCCCGCCAGGCGCAACGGCCAGCTCTGCCCGTACGGCGGCATGCGGTCCCAGCGGTGTACGCCTTCGATGTCCATGGTGCCGGAGATGCGGATATCGTCGAGAGGCCCCGCCAGATGCATCCGCGCGGCAACCGTGCCATGAATCCCAGCATCGTAGCCGTGCAGCAGCGCCACGATCTCGCCGATGGCGGCCTTCTCCAGGCGCGCGTCGAGATCCAGCCGGCCGGCGCCGGACTGGGTCCAGCGGCCGCGCGCGATGAACTCGCCGAATCCGTGCGCCGGCTTGTCCGTGCGCGCCGGCTCCCCGGTGAATTCCATGTTCCAGGCCGCTGAGCCGTGGGATGGCGGGGCGATGTCCAGATCCGCGTTGGTTAGATAGAAGACGGACTTGGTATCGCCGAATTTGAAATTAATGCGCCCCGAGCGCACGTGCAATTCCGGAATGGCGCGGATCACGGAGCGATTCAGCAGCGCTTCGAAGTTCCAGCGTCCCGGCTCGGAAGGGCCGCCCGTCTTGGCCACGTTGATGCTGGCATCGTCCAGCCGGATGGATGCGAACTCCAGATGTCCGCCGAAGATGGAGACGATCCGCGGTACGGCTTCGAGCGAGCCCACGTAGGCGATCGGCTCGATGCCCACGGCGGGGTTCTCGTGGATCACCACGTTATCGACCGAAAATCCCGGCCCGGCGAACAGGCTGAAATGGATGGCGCCTAGTTCTACCTTACGTTCCAAAGCGCTTTCCAGCGCCGCCTGGATGCGCGGGGCGAACCGGTTCCCGCTCAAGTACGGAGCGGCGATCCCGGCCGCTAACAGCACGGCCGCGGCGATCGACAGCCATTTGGCCGCGCGTTTCAAACTGCGCTTCATGGTCCGCTCCCGGCCAGCAGGCTGGCGTAAGCCGCCGGGTTGTCCACATCCGCCAGGATGCCGGGATCGTCCACGTCGATGTAGGCGATTTCGCTGGCATGGCGCGTTACCACCTCGCGCGCCGAAGAGCCGGCTGGCAGGGCCAGGAACTCCGGTATGAGGGATCTTGAAATCCGGATGGGATGCCCGCGCCGCCCGTTGAATCGCGGAATGCGCAACGCCGCCGGCGCGCCGGCTTCAGACAACGCTTCAGACAATGCGTCCAGCAACGCGTCAATCGTGGCGGGCGCCACGGCGGGATGGTCCACCAAAGTGAATAACACCGCATCGGCCGCGGCGGGCACTGCGCGCAGACCGCATTGCATGGAAGTAAGCTGGCCGAGGCGGAAATCCGGGTTATCGACGATGAGCGCTTCGCCCGGCCGGCGCAATCCGGCGCGTACGATCTCCCGTTGTGCGCCCAGAACCGCGATCACGGGCGCGCAACGCCGCGCAAACAGGCCAATCAGCCGGTCCAGAAAAGTCTCTCCTTGAAACTCCAGCAGCGCCTTCGGCGAGCCCATGCGCCGCGACTCACCGGCGGCCAGGATGAGTCCGCAGGTCACTGCAGCAACAGCGCCCGCAGGGACTCGTCGTTGAACACCGACTTGGAGAGTGCCCGCCAGCCGGAATCCGCGTTGCGCCGCACCGCGATCATCTCGGCGACCACCGACACGGCGATCTCTTCCGGCGAAACTGCTCCGATCTCGAGCCCCATGGGCGCGAACACGCGCGCGAAGCTCTCCGGGGCGATGCCTGCCCCTTCCAGTTCCTTGATCACATTGATGACTTTGCGCTTGCTGCCGATCATGGCGATGTACCGCGCCTGGGTCGAGACTGCCCAACGCAGCACGCGCATATCGTCGCGGTGGCCGCGCGTCACAACGATCACGTAGCTCGTTTCGTTGACCGGCAGCCGGGCGCAGACGTCTTCGTATTCCTCCGCGTAGACCTCGGCAGCTTCCGGAAAGCGTTCGCGGTTGGCGAAGTTCTCGCGGTTATCGACGATGGTGGTGGAGAACCCGGCCAACGTGGCCACTTTTGAAATGCTCTTCGAGATGTGTCCGGCGCCGAATATGAAAGCGCCCGGCACTGGCAAGACCGGCTCGACGAAGACATCCAGTTGGCCGCCGCAGATGAGCCCGTTGTCATAGGCCGCATCCTGCCCGAGATTGAAGCTGAGATGGCGGGGCTGCTCGCTGGCGATCGCCTCGCGCGCCGCGTTCCACACCTCGGCTTCCACGCACCCGCCGCCGATGGTGCCGATCATAGAACCGTCTTCGCGGACCAGCAGCTTGGCGCTCTCGTAACTGGGGATGGAACCGCGCACTTGGACGATGGTGGCGATGGCGCACTTCTGGCCGAGTTTGCGCAGGCGCAACAGTTCCTCGTAAACATCCATTCCAGTGCAATTATAGCGCGGCGTGACCGTGGCGCACGCACACTCGGCGCCGCGGCCGCGGCGCGTTCAGAATAATCGTGGGAGAATTCGCCGCGCCCGCGACTAGTCGTTAGCTTTCCGTGAAAGGTGATGGAACGGGTTCTCGCGCGGAGGCAACCGGAGCTTCAAGCGAGAAAGCCCGGGTCCGGCCCGGGCCTTCACTTGGAGCGGAAAGGAGGATCTGCTTATGATTCTTATGTTGGTGATCCGGCTTGCTTTTATTGGCCGGCTCTCGGCGTTGATCGTATGGACCCGTAAGGGCCAGCGGTAAGCGCCGTGGCAGGATCGGTGTCCATCACCGGTCCCGCTACCAGCGTCATACCGCAGTTTGGCATGGATGACCACCAAAAAAGCGGTTCGCCGCGGTTCGCCCCTACGGCTTCAACCGGTACAGCATCCGCGGAAACGCGATGGTCTCCCGGATGTGCTCCAGGCCGCACAGCCACGCCACGCATCGCTCGATACCCATGCCGAATCCCCCGTGCGGCACGCTGCCGTACTTGCGCAGGTCGATGTACCAATCGAACGCTTCCGCCGGCAGGTTTTGTTCCGCGATCCGCCGCAACAGCAACTCCGCATCGTGGATACGCTGCCCGCCGCCGATGATTTCGCCGTAGCCCTCGGGCGCCAGCACATCCACGCCCAGCGCCACTTCCGGCCGCGCCGGATCGGGCGCCATGTAGAACGCTTTCACGGCGGACGGATACCCATCCACCATCAGCGGACGGTCGAAATCCTGGCTGAGCAGGGTCTCGTCGGTGCCGCCGAAATCGCCGCCCCACTGGATCTCGCTGCCCTTGGCTTGCACCGTCTTCACCGCGTCGTCGTAGCTCATGCGCGGGAACGGAGCTTGGATCGCTTCCAACTTAGTAACATCCCGCTCCAGCACCTTCAACTCGGGGCGGCGGTTCTCCAGCACCCGGCCCGCGACGAACACCAGCATGTCTTCGGCGAGCTGTTTCACGTCCTCCAGCGTGGCGTAGGCCATCTCCGGCTCCACCATCCAGAACTCCGTCAGATGCCGCCGCGTCTTGGATTTCTCCGCGCGAAACGTCGGCCCAAATGTGTAGACCTTGCCAAACGCCATGGCGGTGGCTTCGTTGTAAAGCTGCCCGGATTGCGTCAGATATGCCTTGCTATCTTCGAAGTAATTCACCTCAAACAGCGTGGTAGTGCCTTCGCAGGCCGCCGGCGTGAAGATGGGCGTGTCCACCAGCGTAAAACCGTGCGAGTCGAAATACTCGCGCACCGCCCGGATCACTTCGTGCCGCACGCGGATGATGGCGTGCTGCCGCTGGCTGCGCAGCCACAGGTGCCGATGGTCCATCAGGAATTCGATCCCGTGGTCCTTGGGCGTGATGGGATACGGATCGGACTCCGGCACGCGCTGCACCACTTCCAGATCTTCCACGTCCATCTCGTAGCCGCCGATGGCGCGCTGCTCGGCGCGCATCTTGCCAGTGACGATAATGGACGATTCCTGGGTCAGATCCTTGATGGTTTCGAACAGCGCTTCCGGCAGCGCGCTCTTCACCGCCACGCACTGCATCAGGCCCGTTCCGTCGCGCACGATGGGGAAGACAATCTTGCCGGACTTGCGCAGGTTGTACAACCAACCGCGGATCTGCACGGTTTCGCCGGCGTGCTTTGCGGCCTCGGCGATGGTGGCGATAGTAATGTGGGGGGCGCTCACAAGTTCTCCAATCGATCGAATAGCTCCACCGCCGTGGCCAGCGTGCACTCCGGCGCTTCTTTCAGCTCCAATACCAGCGGATACTGGTCCGCGCGCGTGCGCAGCAAGTCCATCGTCTTCTTCCAGTCGACCGTCCCGCCTTCGGCGATCAGCGGAAACAGGTGCTTGTCCGCCTTGCCGTCGTTGTCGTGGATGTGCGTGGAGCGGATGCGGTCCCGCATCACGTTAAAGGCCGCCTCCACGCCTTCGCCGATGTGGGCGTGCCCGACGTCGAAGACAAAGTTCAAATCCAGGTGGGTCAGCTCCAGAAAAAGTATCAGGCGCTCGCCGCTCGAAAGCGCGTTGGGAATGTTCTCCAACAGCACTTCCACGCCCCGCTGGTGCGCGAAAAGGCTGATCTGCTCCAACGCCGAAAACGCCGCGTCCACGGCCCGTTCGGAGTATTCCTCGCCCGAGACGCCGATGTGTTGCACCATGTATTTGAATGGAATCGTCTCGGCGATTTCCAGCGCGCGCTTGATCTCGTCCACCATTTCCAGCCGCTTGCCTTTCACCGGCTCGGTAATGTCGATAACCGCGTGCGGCCCCGACCGCCCCCAGATTTCGTCGGTATACATCGGCGCGTGAATCGAATGGAGCTTCAAGTCCGAATCGCGAAACCAGTGGCCCAGCTCCGTGATTTGGGCGCGATCGCGGTAGTCCAGATGCTGCCGCGCACAGAAGATTTCCACGGCCGGAATCCCCGCGCGCTGAATCTTGTCGAGTTGCGCAACCGTCAGCCGGTGTCCGACGAACAGATGCGTCGAGAGAACGTGTTGCATGCTTAGAATCCTTTGGCGACGCCCTCAGTGCGCGGATCGGCCGCGCCGTCCAGCCACCCGTCGCGCGCCTGAATGACGGCCATTTCGCCGATGCTGCCCACCAGCTTCACCTGGTGGCCGCGCGCCTTGAGCAGCGCGATCGTGTCCGGCGAGAAGCCGCGCTCCATCACGAGTTGGTCGGGCAGCCATTGATGATGAATGCGCGGAAAGTCGACGGCGTCCTGCACGTTCATGCCGAAATCGACCACGTTCACGAGCGCCTCCAGAACGCTGTTGATGATGGTAGGTCCGCCGGGCGTGCCCAAAACCAGCTCGAGCTTGCCGCCGCGCGCCACGCCGGCTGTCACAATAGTCGGAGTCATCGAAGAGAGCGGCCGTTTGCGCGGCTGAATGGCGTTGGCTTCGCCTTGCACCAGTCCGAATCCGTTGGGCTCACCAGGCTTGGCGGCGAAATCGTCCATCTCGTCGTTGAGCAGGAAACCGAGGCCCGGGACCGTCACGCCGCTGCCGTAACCGAAGTTCAGCGTGTACGTAACCGCCACCGCATTGCCGTCCGCGTCCACAATCGAATAGTGCGTGGTCTGGCTGCTTTCCGGACCCGGCGGCTTACCCCCGGCGTGAATCTGCGCGCTGGGCGTGGCGTGTTCCGGATCGATCGATTTCCGCAACTGAGCAATGTAGGCCGGATCCAGCAGGCCCGCCAGCGGTACTTTCACGAAGTCCGGATCGCCCATCGACGCGGCGCGGTCGGCGAAATACCGGCGCATCGTTTCGGCCAGAAAATGCAGCTCGGCGGCCGACCCGGCGCCCGACTTCTCGTAGCCCGAGCCTTCCAGCACGCCCAGCATTTGCAGGATGCCCGGACCGCCGGAGCTGGGCGGCGGAGCGGTAATAATGCCATGGCCGCGATAGCTGCCGGTCAGCGGCGCGCGCTCCACCACGGCATAGTCTCTTAGATCGGCCAGCGTGACCAGACCGCCGTGGCGCTCCATATCGGCGGCCAGCAGGCGCGCCGTCTCACCTTCATAAAAATCGTGCGCACCTTGCTCCCGGATGCGCCGTAGCGTGCGCGCCAACTCGGGCTGCGCGAACGTTTCGCCGGCTTCGTATGGTTTCCCGTCGCGCAGAAAAATGCGCTTCGATTCCGGAAACTGCCCGAGCAGGCCGGCCGAGCCACGCAGCGACCTGGCGAAACCGTAGGAAACCGGGAAGCCGTTCTCCGCCAGCGCCGCCGCCGGCGCCACCACATCCGCCCAAGGCTTCCGTCCGTACTTTTTCGATGCAAATTCGAAGCCGCGCACCGAGCCCGGCACGCCGGCCGCGCGATAGCCCACTACGCTATCGTTGGTAGCCTTACCGGAGGCATCCAGATACATGTTGCGCGAAGCCTTCTGCGGCGCGCGTTCGCGAAAGTCGATGAACGTGGAGCGCCCGTCCGCGAACCGCACCAGCATGAATCCGCCGCCGCCGATGTTTCCGGCCGACGGGTGGGTGACGGCCAGCGCGAAGCCCACCGCCACGGCCGCATCCACCGCATTGCCGCCGGCTTCGAGTACGGCCACTCCGGCGTCGGTGGCGTGCCGCTCCACCGTCACCACCATGGCGTGCCGCGCGTGTTCCGGCTGCGCGGCCCAACTGGGCAATGCGACAGCCAGCATCGCCAGTCGGCACACCCACTCCAGTTTGCGCATAGACACTTGATTCTACTATGTGGCGGGTTTTCTATTTCCGAGGCCGCCGCCGTTTGCACTCGAATAGCACGATGCCGGCGGCCACCGACACATTCAACGACGGAATGTGGCCTTCCATGGGGATGCGCACCAGCACATCGCAATGCTTGCGCACCTGCTCGTGCAAGCCCTTGCCCTCGCCGCCAAAAACCAGGACCGTGGGGGCGTCGTACTCGACCGCGCCGTAGTCTTCGGCGCCGCGCTCGTCCAGGCCGTAGATCCAGTAGCCCAGTTCCTTTAACCGTTCGAGCGTGCGATTGATATTGGTGGCGCGCACGACGGGCAGATATTCGAGCGCGCCCGCGGCGGCTTTGGCCACTACGTCGGTGAGCCCCACGGCGCGCCGCTCCGGAATCACGACGGCGCCCGCGCCCGCGGCGTGCGCGGTACGCACGATGGCGCCAAGATTGTGCGGATCTTCCACGCCATCGAGCACCACTAACAACTGCGCGGCCGGCGCTACGTCGTCCAGCTCGGCGTATCGCTGCGGCATCCCCATGGCGACCACGCCCTGGTGCGCCGGCGTGCCCGCCAGCCGGTCGAGCCCGTTGCGCTCCTCGAAGCGCACCGAAACCGACGCGCGCCGCGCCAGGTCGACGATCTCCTGTAAGCGCGCGCCGGCCGCGCCCTTGGCGATCAGGATGCGATCCAGGGGGCGGCCCGCTTTGAGGCTCTCCAGTACGGGATTGATGCCGCTCAATATGGCCATCGAGCTCTACTGCTCGGGTGCCAAGTCCAGGCCATTGTTGAAGCGGTTCGTGAAGTTCGCCAGGGCCGCGATCAGCGTGAGCTCCACGATCTGCTCATCGTTGTAATGTGCCGCAAGCGCCGCGCGTGTTTGTGCGCCATCCGCGGTGCGCGTCAGTTCGCGCGCGTATTCAATGGCCGCGCGCTCGGGCGCGCTGAATCCGCCATCTTGTTCAGCCTGCAGCGCGCCCATTTCTTGCTCCGTCACACCCGCCTTGCGCCCGGATGCCACATGCGCGGCCGTGCAATAAGCGCATTTGTTGGTGTAAGAAACCGTCAGGTAAACCAGTTCCTTGGTGCGCCGGTCCACGGACCCCGCACCCATGATGGAACCGTAGAACGGCACGAAGTTTTTCAACACTTCGGGCCGGTTCGCCATGGTGCGGAAGAAATGATTGGGGCGGTTAGAGCGCTTCTCGAGATCCGCTAAGAATTCGTTCTGTGCCGGTTCGACCAGCTTGATCGTGGTTGCCATCTATCCAGTATAGGCGACCAACCCGCAACCACCAGCGGCCGGCCACCACCGCGGCGCGCGAAGCTCGGCCCGGCTACACGCTGCTCAGGGGCGACGCGTAACGAATCCGGATGTCATGGTGATAATAATCCGAATTGGCGAACTTCTCCTGGAAGATGCGCTCCCAGCGGGCGTTCTCCTGGCAGTTGCGGCATTGGCCGCAGCGGCAGCGTCCGGAAGCGCGCCGGGACTTGACGGGGCGCGCCTGTGCCACCGGGTCCACGCGGGGCGCCGGCGCCGCAACCTTGCGCGGTTCCGGAGCGGCGTCGCAATCCAAAACCGCGCCCGGCATGGTTTCCCAAGGCAGCAGTTCGTTCGCGGCGCGCGCCGACCGCCGCCGTCCGGAGGTCGACCGCAGGGCGCTGAATGCGTAGAGCACCTCGCCGAAGGTGGCCAACTCGAAACCAGTTGACTGAAGTGTTACCGATTCGTTAACCATTGGGACTATGAACCTCCTATGGCCAATCAGATAATTAACCGTGAACTCGATAATAATATCCTGAAAGAATTTCAAGTTCAATACGTATGATTAACGAAGGATAACTTTATTTGCTTTGAAACGCTACATTGGGCCGGTTTGTTGAGGTTTGGGGGCCTAGGGACGCTGCCTTCGGCAATAGAAATGGCGCTATATTTGGATAAGAAAAGTAGACTATATCCTGGGGCCGCGCGTAAGGCCGCCACCCAACTATTGCATGCCGCGGCTGCCCGGCCGCGGCGGCTCACGCTTTCACGGCGCGCCTCGTATATCATCCGGTTAGTTCCTTGTGGATTGGCGGCGCAGCCAAAATGCCAGGTCCGCGCTGGCCCGCAAGCGAGCACGACCTTGCAGTGCGGGCAATCCTACCCAATGCCGCTCACTTTTCCCAAAACCTGGAATGCTGCATAATTTGTGGGGCAGACCTCCCGGTCTGCGCGGTCCTCCAGGACCCGCTCTTCGCCACAACTCAACGAAATGAGCCTGATCCGAGCACAAAGAGGCCGGCGTGGACGCCGGCCGCAGGACTGGAGTCCTGCCGCACAATTAATGCAAATGTTCCCGGAGTGGGCAAAGTAAGAGGTATTGCGGCAATCCTGCACGCAGCCGGCTTTCAGTCGGCTGCGGGTGCCTTGACGATAGGCGCCACGGTAGGCACCGTAGAAACAAGAGCCGCCTGAAAGGCGGCTGCGGCCACGATTGGCCGCCCTCCGGTGCAACTGAACCACTCCTGTTCTATAAGGAAGTATCTGTACGATGTACTAGCCGGGTGCACGCGCGCAATCGGTTCAACGCCCCGCAATCATCCGTCCGATGGTGTCGGTTTCCTACGCCGTTTCACGCCATTAGTAGCGAGAGCCGGAAAACGGCGGCCGTGAGATCGCATAGAGTGTCGGACTCGGCCAATTGCAAATCAAAGGAGAAATAAGCCTGTCTGTAGGTCTGGGCCCGTTTGTGAAGACACGGCCCGGCTTCGGCAAGGCGGGAAAGGCTGTTACGATTCTAGGTACCGATCTGAACGGCGCAACCAGCGTCACGTTTGACGGCGCCGGGGCGGTCTTTGAAGTGGTTTCGAGTTCCGAAATCACGACCACCGTGCCCGCCGGCGCCGGCAGCGGAAAGTCCAGGTGGTAACACCCAGGGGCACGCTTTCGAGCAACGTATCGTTCCGGGTGCCGCAGGAGGGTTCGCAGTTATCGCTCGGGAGGCTCGATCCGGAGCAAATGCCCTGATCGTTACTTGCCGTTCGATCTTTGGAGGGAAAAGAAGATGACTGGAAACAACCATGCTACGTTGCGCGTTCTCGTTGGCCTGAGCCTGGCCGGCGCCTTGGTGTGCGCGGGCCAATCGCAGCCCTCGCTCGATGCGCGGCGCAAAGCGCTCAACGACCTGCTGGCCGAACAGTGGGAGTACAATCTGCGCACGAATCCAATCAGCGCCACCGTTTATGGCGACAAGCGCTGGAACGACCAACTCGGCGATTTCTCCGAGGAGGCCGTCGAGCGGGATCTGCAGGAAGCTCGCAAGTTCCTGGCGCGATTCGAGGCCCTCGACAGCTCCGGCTTCCCGGACCAGGAGGCCCTGAACAAAGAACTGATGGTGCGCGATCTGAGAATGGCGCTGGAGGGCGCGCGTTTCAAGCCCTGGGAAACTCCGGTTTCACAGATGGACGGCATACATATCTGGTTACCCATGCTGGTCACGTTTTCGACTTTTGACAGCGTGAAAGACTATAGCGATTACATTTCACGTCTGACACAAGCGCCCCGCGCGATGGACCAGACCATGGCCCTGATGCGGCATGGGATGAAAGATGGGCTGATGCCGCCGCGTTTCCTGCTGAGTAAAGTCGTGGATCAGGCGGACGCGATTGCCACGCAAGCGCCCGAAAAATCGCCCTTGGCGCAGCCGTTTCTCAAATTCCCCGATAGCGTCGGAGAAGACGATCGACAGCGTTTGCGGCGGCAGGGCCTGGGCGTAATTCGCGACTCGGTCTTACCGGCTTTCGCGCGGCTAGCCAGGTTTGTGCGCGATGAATACGCGCCTAAAGGCCGCGCGGAACCCGGCGAGTGGTCCTTGCCGGACGGCGATGCGCGCTACGCCTTCGACGTGAAGCAGAGCACGACTACGGACCTCACGCCCGAGGAGATTCATCAGCTCGGCCTGGCGCAGGTGGCCGAGATTGAACCGCGCATGCTGGCCGTGGCGAAGCAGTTCGGCTACAAAAACCTGCAGGACTTCAATGCGGCCATAGCGGTCGATCCTAAGGTGCATGCGCACTCGCGCCAGGAGTTGCTGGACCTGACCCGCAAGTATATCGATCGGATGTATACCCAACTGCCGGACTTATTCGGCCGTCTGCCGAAGGCCAGGGTGGAGGTGCTGCCCACGGAAGAGTTTCGCGAGAAGGAGGCGTCCACGCAGTACCTGCAGGGCACGCCGGACGGTTCCCGGCCCGGCCGCGTGATGGTGGTCACGGGCGACTTTCAAAATCGCCTGCTCACCGAGGTCGAGACCACCGCGTATCACGAAGGCGTGCCGGGGCACCATTTACAGATCGCCATCGCGCAGGAGATGCCCAGCTTGCCGCCCTTCCGCCAGCATGAATTCTACAGCGCGTACACGGAAGGCTGGGCGCTGTATGCGGAGCGCCTGGGCAAGGAGGTAGGGTTCTTCCAGGATCCTTACAGCTATTACGGCCACCTGCAAGACGACATGCTGCGGGCCGTTCGGCTGGTCGTCGATACCGGTTTTCACTACAAGCATTGGACGCGGCAGCAGGTGGTGGACTTTTTTCACGAACACTCCGGGTTGGACGAGCCCACGGTACAGGCCGAGACCGACCGCTACATGGTTTGGCCGGGTCAGGCATTGGCGTACAAGATCGGCCAATTGGAAATATTGAGGCTTCGCCAATACGCCAAGGATGAACTGCGGGAGAAATTCAGCATTCGGGCGTTCCACGACGAGGTTCTGAGCGCGGGGGCGTTGCCGCTGGACGTTCTCAGTAGGCGGATTCACGCATGGGTGGCGCAGCAGCGATGACCCCGGGCCGAACAGGCTGGCTGAAGCGAGAGCTGGAGGGCGGGCCTGCGAGGCCCGCGCAGGCTGCGATCCTGCCCCACTAGAACCAGCCTGTATAATCGGTGAATGCGCACGCTCTTTAAGATCCCGGCCGGCCTGGTGGCGGCCTATCTTCTGATTTCCGCCGCACTGCTGGCGATCATGCGGCAGCCGCCCGTACGCTTCGCCAAGGCGATCGCCAAATTACCCGGCCCCATGTTCATGCTGTTCCCCTTCGAGACCCTCTGGACGTTCGCTCGTGGCGGCCGTATAAGGCCAGGCGACCCGGCTCCGGAATTCGATCTGCAAACGCTCGACAAAACCGCCCGCGTGCAGCTACGCTCCTTCCAGGGCCGCATGCCGGTGGTCCTGATCTTTGGCAGCTATACTTGACCGCCCTTTCGCCGGGAGGTTCCCGCGCTCAACAAACTTTACGAACAATACAAGGATCGGGCCGCCTTCTATATTGTGTACATTCAGGAAGCGCACGCCAGCGATGTGTGGCAGATGGAATCGAACGTCAAGCAACACATCGTGATCTCGAGCCCGCGCACTGCCGATGAGCGCGCAGCCGTGGCGGACTCTTGCGTGCGCAACTTGCATATCGCGATCCCCGCGCTGCTGGACGATTTCCGCAACACGGCCGAGCAGGCCTACACCGGCTGGCCCGACCGGCTGTATGCCATCGACCGCGCCGGCCGTGTGGCATACAAAAGCGGCCCTGGGCCGTTCGGGTTTCATCCGCGGGAGTTGGAAGCGGCATTGACGCGTTTAGTGAGCGCGGCGCGCTGAAGAGCGGGTTCCGGAGTACCCGCGTACGCTCGAAAACCCACTGCGAGTTGCGGGGAAGGGGGCGGGCCCGGAGACCCGCCGCAGGAGATTGGCCTTTTGCCCGGCTTGGTGGCATAGGCTTCAGCCTGTGGAGGGCGGGCAATTCTGCCCGCAGCCGGCTTTCAGCCGGCTCGCGTGGTTCGCCCCGCGCCAGGGCGGTGCCTTCGCCGCGCGCCAGGGCGGGTCTGGAGACCCGCCGCAGGCGTAGACGCCTGCCCCACAGGGTTTTCATCACGATTCCACCTCACTGCGCCGCGGTGACGTTCACGGTCGCCGCGGGACTGGCCACTCCGCCCACCGTCACCACCACCGGCTGCGCACCCAGGGGGGCGTTTGCCGGAATCGCGAAATTGATCTGCAACACTCCGGCCGCCCAACTCGGCTCGCCCACGAAGGTCAGTATCGCCGGTACGCCTCCCACGGTCAGCGCGACCGGTAGAATGGGCTGCGGCAGGGAATATGCGGGCACGCCCGAGGGTGGCGCCGCTCCCGTGGCGATCGCCGGGTTCAGCGCTCCTGCGCCGGTGATGTACGCGGTGAGAATTTGCCCTTGTTGACCGGCGGAGCTTGGCGCCAGCGAGCCGTCCCCCGCCGCGAAGATGCCAGGCGCGGCAATCGCTACCGGGAACGGGAACGATGTCACTTTTCCGTTATTGTTAACGCCCAGCACGGCGGTTCCCAGGCCCGTTTCGTACGGAATCTGAATGTTGAACTGGGTGGGCGAGACATAGTATAGCGGAGCCGAGACGCCGTTCACGGTCGCGGAGACGCCCTGCAGGCTCAGCGCCACCGGTAGCGTGGCATCCTGTTCCTGCGCGGGCGCCAGTTGCGACCCGTAAACCGACAAGATCATACCCGGCGCGAAGGTCTGGCCGTTGGATGCGGCGTTCGCCGCGCCGGAGATCGAGAGCGCGTCCGAGGCGCCCACCACAAATGTCACCGGCACGCCGATGGATTGGGGAGTCGCGCCGCTGGGCTGAATGGCCACGATCGCCGTGTACACGCCTTTGGAGAGCCCCGCGGCGGCCTGAAGCTGCAGTTGCGCCTGACCGCTGCCGGAAGACGGCGAAACCGTGAGCCAGGACGTTGCGCGGTTCGCGGGCAGAATTTGCAGCGTCCAGGGCGGCGCGCCGCCGGTGAAACTCAAATTCACGGTGGCGCTGGCGGGATGCGTGGTATCCGGCGCGGAGAGGTTTATGGCGGCGGGCGATACGGAGAACGCGGCTGGGTTCACCGCGGGCCCCGCGAACGATACTTGCAGGGTGGGGAACACGATGGCGACCTCACCGGAGGCAACCAATTGGTAGGTGTCCGTGGCGCCAGGCGTGGCGGTCCGGCACACGGTCCCGCGCAACATTCCGAAGGGCGCCAGTTGGGTGGTTCCGAACAACTGCTGAATACCGTCGGCGGCGTACGAGCCCGTAGCCCAGGTGAGGTTTACCAGATCCATCGCGTAGCCCGACTGCTCCTGCACGATCAACTCATGGGACCATTGGCAGTACGGCGGCTGCGTGGGATCTTGCGAGACGGTGGTGGGGGTACTGGCGAGTGTCACGGAGGGCGCGAGACTCGGAATGGTGGCGCCGGGGCCCGCCAGAAAAGGAATGGTGAGATCCTGCGACCACAGTTGTCCTCCAATGTCCGCGCCCTCGAAATGAAAGATGTGGCTGCCGGGCATCCCATTGCCGGGCTGCTGTCCAAGATACGTTATGACCCCCGAAACAACGGTTCCATTGGCGGCGATGTAGCTATCCTCAAAAAAGATCAGAGGCTGCGGCTTACCATCGATTAAGAACGCCGTCAATGTGGTGGCCACGCCGGCCTTTTCCGTCAGCGTCATGCTAAAAGTCCAGGAGGGGCTGCTGGCGGGGCCTTGCTGCGGCACGGGATCCGGCGTGACCGACGGCGCCACCAGGGAACCCGAGGCCGGCAGCTTCAGCGTGACTGCCGTCGAGCCAGCGGAGGCGCTGAAAGCGGCATCGCCGCTATAGAGGGCAGTGACCGTCCCGTTTCCAGCGGCCAACGCGGAGGCGGTAGCGGAAATGGCTCCCGTGGCCGTCTGGCCCGAGGCGGCCAGAGCCACCGTTCCTATGGGGTTGTTGTCGGTGAAGAAAGCGACGGTACCCGTGGGCACAGTCTGGGCACCGGCCGCGGTCACCGTGGCGGTCAACTGCACCGTGTCGCTCAAAGCGATGCTAGAGGGATTGGCGGTGAGGGTAGTGGTGGTGGCGGCGGTGGAGCCGTTGGTCCATTCCGTCACCAAGCGGAACACATCCACCGAGCCCAGTCCCGTGGCTGGGTCGTATCCGGGACCGGCGCTATAACCCAGCAGGCCATTGTTGCATTCCGGGCTGCTTTGCACGCAGGGGACCATGTTGGTGCCCGTAGTGACGTCGTGGAAGACGTCGGTGGTCGCCTGGGCAAGACCGTAAAGCGCCGGATTGATGTTGCCCAGTCCGGCCGGAGCGGACGCACCGTGCGCCGCCAGATATTGGCTCAGCAGGGCGACCATGCCGGCGAACACGGGGCTCGCAAAGGAGGTGCCGCCATAAACCTGAAGCGCGCCTCCGGTATAGACCTCGTAGCCGTCGTGATCCGGCGAAGATGAAAACGCCACGTCGGGCAGATCGCGCGCATTGTCGTTGGGCACGCCTGGGCCGGTTTGCCAGAATGGCTTGGCGAAGAATGCGCTGGCGCCGCCGCCGGTAGCCGCCAGGCCGTTCGTCTCCACCGAATCGTTCCATGCCGTTTCCGGAATATAAGAAAGGGCCGAGCCTCCGTTGGCCGTGTTCGTGGAGCTCCAGTATGTGCCGCTGCCTTCGTCGAACTCAGTGCCGCCGACGGCCGTAACTTCCGGGATGCTGGCCGGGAAACTGACTGTCAGTCCTTTGGCGGCTTGCGGCGTGGGAGAAGTATAGTCGCAAGTAGCGGCGCCCCAATCGCCCGACGCGATCATCCAGGTGATGCCTTGCGCATTGGCCTGCTGCGCGACGGCACGGAAACCCGGCGTGGCATACAATTCACACTCGCCATAGCTCATGGTCACTATCGGCGCCAGATTCTGGTCGATGGCGTACTGCGCGGCAATTAGCACGTCATAGGAAAAAACGTAGAGGATGGTGGCGTCGGGCGCCACCGCGCCGGACCATTCCACGTCGAGGGCCGCTTCCACTCCGGGCAGCAGATAATAGCCCGGCGGGATGCCATACTCAATCACGCCGGGATCGTTTGGCGGCAGATTGAAGGTGGCGCGAAATGCCTGGACATCGGGAACACTGATGTCCGATTGACCAAGCACCGCCAGTTTCTGCCCAGCGCCCGTAAACCCGGCATTATAGAGCGGCGTGATGTCGTAGATGGTGGCTAGGTCGCCTGGCGCCAGGAAGTGCGAACCGCCGCTATTGTATGCGGGCACCGGCAGCGCTTGCAGGTTCATGGGCTTTAGGCGAAAGTCGTTGAGGCCGTTCACGGCGCTCACCGCGTCCGCGAAGGCCGCGGGAATCGAGGGCGGGATGGCATTGGCGAAATGCGTTTCGCCATCCACCAGGTAGCGGTGTATCTCGGTTTTGAAGGCCCTGGAAACCCGATCCGCCGCGCCGCTGAAGGCGATCCAGTGGCGGCCGCGCGCGACATCGTTCACTTGCAGCCCCTGCGATTCGAGCCACGCCGTCAACTTCGCGACATCTCCGTCGCTCAGACCGAATTTGTCCGCGAATTGCTCGGGCGTAAGCCAGCGATGGTAGCTCGCCGACGCCGGATTCTGCAGATCCTGCAGGAAGGCGTCCAACTCATCCGCGGGCTTCAGCAGTAACGTGGCATAACTAAGTTGCTGGGAGGGATCTACCGGTCCCAGGTCGTATTGCGTCCGCGCCCTCGGATCGATCCGACCTTGCAGGACGACCGTTCGGCGCGAATCTGCCGGAGTAACGATCCGGTCCGCTGCGGCAAGAACACTGCCGGCAGCCAGCGGCAGCACGGCAAAAAGGAACCTATGGAAGCGCGATGACATGAACCGACCTCCGGTTCTGAAATAAGATCCGAGAATCTTTATTGTATGCTGCGCAGCGCATTCACGCCACCCGTCTGCACACTCACCTTGGCCGCGAGGACAACCGCAGTCGGGAGCGGCTGCTTTATCCGCGTTTATCCGCGTTCATCCGCGGCCAGATATGCTTCTCTCGGCCCAACGTGAAAATCAAGACCCGGTATGGGCCGCAGATAAACGCAGATCAACGCGGATAAAACGCGCACGGAAGGATCTCGCGGTTTGACCGCCGCGACGCCTTGAGCGCATTCAAAGCGGCATTCAAAAGACAGATATCCGCTCGAAGACATCAATAATGCGCCGGACCTGGACCGCCTCCGGACAGACCCGGATTATGCCATCCGGTTGAAGGAATCGGCGCGATAATTCTCTGGATAGGAGATTGCATGACAAAGTTTACCACTTCAATTCTGGCTGCAACCCTGATGCAGGTTTGCCTCATGACATCCCAGGCGACGGCGGACACAGGCACCACTTGCGACCCGAAGAACCCCCAGAGCTCCCCGACAACAATTACGCTCAAGAAGGTCAATGGGAGCTACCAGGCGGATCCGAACGCCGCTTGTGTCACCAACGATGCCACAATCACGTGGATGGCCGCCGATTCAAGCTGGACGTGGGTCGTTTTTTCTCAGTGATGGCACTTCGCCCTTTAAGGCTAACGACCGTTGGCATGACGAAAACAATGCGACCGACATGGTCACGCTTTCGAGCCAGAACTGCCCGTCGGGCAGCGTTAGCTGCACCTTCAATTATTACGGCGTGGCCATCGACGCCGGGGGCGGGGAGCACATCATCGACCCGAAAATCATTGTCAATCCGAACGCCAGACCCCGAACAGCCGCAAGAAAGCCGCGAAGTAAGTGGCGCTGTCAAAGGCTTTCGCGGCGCGCAGGCGGCGCCCTTCAGCGGCCCGCGAGGGACAGCCGGAACGCGGCCATCTCCTGCCCGTTGCGCACCAGCAGGACGTCGCCGGCCACGACCGGATGGTTCCAAGTCTTGCCGTCGAGCGCCGGGAACCGCGCGAACTCCTTGAACTGGTCGGGAGTCGCCCCCACCAGCGCCAGCTCACCCTCTTCCGACAGCACCAGCAGCAAGTCCTGATCGGCTAACAGGACGAGTTGGCCATTGCCATAGCGTCCGCCCTTCCACTTGCGCTGGCCGTCCTTCAGGTCGATGCATGCCAGGATGCTGCCGTCGAAGCCGAACGCATAGCCATTATGCACGACGAAGTCGTTGAAGTAAGGCTTTAGGCCGTGCGAAGTCCAGCGCTCGGCGACGGTCCATCCGGCGGGTCCCCGCGCAACCGCCAGGCGGCGCGTGCCGCTACTGTCGGTGACGCTGATCAGGATGTCGCCGTCCGCGGTTAGTCCCGGCTGTACGATGGGGTACCCTTGCCACGCGTGCTCCCAGAGCAGCGTGCCGTCGGCCAGCGCGACGCTGGTCAAGCCGGCTTCGCTCAGCAGCAGGACCTGCCGGACTCCGTCGATTGTCGCGAGTTGCGGCGAGCTGTAGCTTACGCCGTGAGCCGGGCCGACCCAACGCCGGGCTCCGGTGGCGCGGTCGTATGCGGCAAGTTGGCCGGCGACCCCGGCGATGACGAGGTCGTCGATCACCAAAGGCGAGCTGGCAAAGCCCCAGTGCGGAGTCTGCATGCCGGTGTCGGACGCCGCATTGTGCGACCACACCGCGGCCCCGTTACGGGCGTCGAGCGCGTTCAGGATTCCCGTGGCGCCGAAGGTGTAGACGCGGCCCTTATCGAGGGTGGGTGTCCCGCGCGGGCCGGGGCCGCCATTCGACTCCCAAAACCGGGCCGGATCCCGATGCGCCCACACCGGTTCGCCCGTGGTCAGTTTATAGCAGGCGACCACCTCGTCGGGACCGCGCTGCTCCTGGGTGTAGATGAGGCCGGCGCGAACGGCGAAGGACGACCAGCCAGGTCCCACCGGCCGGCGCCATAGCGCGGCCGGCGGCGACGCAGTCCAGTCGGTTTTGATGCGCACGCCAGAGACGACGTCGTCGCGATGGGGTCCGCGAAATCCTGACCAGTCGGCTCCCGTTCCCGCTTCCGCGGGCGCCGCTGGAAGCACTGCGGGCTCGCTGCCGGAATTGGCCACAACCAGTTTCTCCGGAACCTTCGCGGTTGCCGGGGCGGGCGGGGCCGGAGTGGCGGGTTGCGCCGCGGGCAGTTTCGCCGGAACCACCGCGGCTACCGGGGCCGGCGGCAGCGCCCCTGGTGCGTTGCCCGACAACTCCACGAGCCGCTCCTCGGGGGTCTTCGCCCACCGCCAATGCAAGTCGTGATGCAGGCTGGCGGCGGTGAAGCCGCCGGTGCGGACCAGCGCCCACCCGCCACACGCGAGCAGGATGGCCGCAACCATCGAGACTCGCCGGACACGGTCCGGGAGACGGCTGGTGGCCACCGCCCACGCGACGAACACCAGGCTCAGGGCTGGCAGCACCAGGAAATAGATCAACATCCCTTGCGCCCCAGTGGCAATCGATACGTCCACAATACGCCTGGTCGCGAGGGTCGCGACGACCATCAGGGCGACGGCGCCCAAGCGCTCGAACCAGCGCGCCCGGCTTAATAACAACCACCACAGGATGACGAGCACTCCGGCCGCGGGGGGCGCCAGCGCTACGAAGATCGCGGAATCGGGCACGAGGCGGGGGATGACAAACGGAGCCAGCAATTGCAGGATCACGATAACCACGCCGGGCCACAGCCGGAGCGGCTTCCGGCGTCTCGGTGCGTCGGTCTGCGCGATGGTCATATCAGACCCATACTCTCCCTGGACACAATTCGTTCCATTTTTCTGGTGGGGCGGGCAATTCTGCCATGCAATTCCGCTCGCAACCGGCCTTCAGCCAGCATGGGCGAGCTTCGCTCGCCTGCCCCCTAAGAGGCTAATCTCCTGGGCCAAGATTCGGTGGCCATGTTAGGGGGAGATGACCGGCAGCGGCACGCGATAGCGGCCCTCAAAAACCTCGCTGAAGATCTCCACGATCTGGGCATGTAGGTGGCCGTTATCCGCCAGCAGATGCGGCGAATCGAAATTGTGCGGCTGACCGTGCATGTCGGATACCTGGCCGCCCGCTTCAGCCACCAGCAGCCTGCCCGCCGCCATGTCCCAGGGCTTCAGCCCGAATTCCCAAAACCCGTCCAGGCGGCCGCAGGCCACCCATGCCAGATCGATGGCGGCCGAGCCGGTCCGGCGCACGCCATGCGTGGCCATGGCAAGCTGATGGTAGAAGTGCACGTTTACGTTCAGATGGCGCCTCCTGGTGGGGAAGCCCGTACACAACAGACTGCTATCGAGGCGGCCTACAGACGAAACGCCGATGCGGCGATTGTTCAGCCAGGCCCCGGATCCGCGCTCCGCGGTGAACATCTCCTGCCGGATCGGATCGAATACGACTCCCGCCACCATCTCGCCCGCCCGCTCCAGCGCCAGCGTCACATTGAAGATGGGAAGGGAATGCGCGAAGTTGGTGGTGCCGTCGAGCGGATCCACATACCAGCGGTATTCCGAGGGGCTGGTATGGCCGCCGCCCTCCTCCGCCACGATGCCGTGCCGCGGAAAGCTGGATTGCAACCGTTCGACCACCAGTTTTTCGGATGCGCGATCGGCTTCCGTGACCAGGTCGAACTCGCCCTTCAACTCGAACGGCACGCGCCGCTCGTAATAGGTGACAAGCAACGCGCCGGCTTCGCGGGCGATGTCGACGGCGGTTTCGAGGGGGGAATTCATAAATGCCGTGGGGCTTAAGCCCCGCGCCGGCTAAAGCCCGCCCTCCACTATGTATTTGATCTCGTGTTTGTAGATAAACAAATTCGGGCCGTCTTTTCGCGTCAGCCGGATGAACGAGTGGTCATAGTACTCGATGGTGCCCGAGACCTCCTCGCCATCGGTAAGTTTCACGCGTATGGGGATTTCCGCCTCGATGAGATGTTTGAGGTATCTCACTTCTTCAAAGGTTTGTTCGGGAGCGCGATTCCCGGGTTTTCCGTCTGGTCTTGACGTAGCTGGCTCTCCTGTTTCTCCGCATCCCCATAATAGCCATTGCGGGCGGTCACCTGCAAACCCGCGCGGCGCGTGCGCACCTGCAAACGGTGGAAGCGATTCTTGGTCAGTGGCACGGCCTTGGGGTAGTAGGCCAGCAGGTATTGCGTGCGCAACTCCTTGATGATGTCGCTAAACGCGGTATCGAGGGCCGTTCCCAGAGTGGGCTGAAACACGCGCCCCCCGGTGCCCAGGGCCATGGTGGCCAGGGCGTGCTCGCCACCCAAATTGCGGCCGGCATCGTTGGTTATGGGCACGACCAGCACCGGATAGATAGACGCGTTGGCCAACTGCGCGGAGTCGAGCGCGGCGTGGAAGTCCTTCACGCTGGTCGTGTCGCCGCCATCGGTGACGATGACCATTACTTTGCGGCCTTCGCGCGCCTCCAATTCGCGGGATGCGAAATAAATCGCGTCGTACAGGGACGTGCCGGCTTCCCCCTGGATGGTTCGCAGCGAATGCTCGAGCGGGGCATGGTTGTGGGTGAAGAAGTTGTGGAGCGTCACCTGGTAGTTGAAGCTGTACAGCGCCACCGCATCCTTGGGGTTGCCCTCGGCAAACAGCGCTTTCAAGAAGCGCACCACGGAATCTACTTCGTACTTCAGATCCTTGGCGGTGGATCCGCTGGCATCCACCATCAGGGCGACGGAAAGGGGTTGCTCGGTCTGCCGCTCGAACACCGAAATCTGCTGCGCGACGCCGTTGTCCAGGACCTCGAAATCGTCTTTGTTGAGCGCGCCCACCAATTCGCCGGCGGGATTCTTGACGGTGGCCAGCACCCGCACCAGGGTGACATTGACCTTGATCTGCGCGCCTAAAGCGGCTGCCAGCGCCAGCCCGGCGCTAGCCGCTTTGAGCCAGGGTAGCATTGCGGTCCCACTCTCCTTCCACCCAGACTTCGCCGTCGGCGAAGCGCTCCTTTTTCCAGATGGGCACCACACGCTTCAACCGGTCGATCCCCTCCAGGGCGGCTGCAAAGGCCGCCTGGCGATGCGCCGCCGTCACGATCACCACTACGCTGGTCTCCCCGATCAGCATGCGCCCGAGCCGGTGCACCAGGGCGATCCGGTCAATGGGATAGCTGGCTGCAATCTCGCTGCCGATGCGGGCCATCAGCTTAAGGGCCATCGGCTCGTAACACTCGTAATCCAGGAAGTGCGTCTGGCGGCCTTTGGTATTGTTGCGGACCACGCCTTCGAAGGTGACCACCGCGCCGTCCTCTCCCCGCAGCAGGCGGTCGGCGATCTTGCGCGTGACGATGGGATGCCACGTCAGGGCGAAGAAGTGGCCGTTTTCGGAGATTTCGAGCCGTGGGACGGAACCGCCGCTAACGGGCGGCAGGAAGGCGATTTCGTCGCCGTCGGCGAGTTGCGTGGCCGGACCGGCGAACTCCTGGTTGCGCGCCAGCAGGATGCTGCCGGCCATGTCGCGCAGGCCCGGATACCGGCTGGAGTAGTGCTCGAAGACGCCGCCAAGAGTCGCATGGTCTTCCAGATCGAGCTGGTCTTCGGCCCGGCCCGCGATGTCCTTGAGCATCCCGAAAAATAGTACTTTCACGCGCACTTCTCCGTGTAGTTTATCAGACGGGGGAGACGCGGGATTCGTTGCGTCGGGTATGCAGGGCGGCTTTAGCCGGCGCAGGGCTTCAGCCGGGCTCTTGGATTCAGACGCCGGAACTCGCCGCGCCGGTTCTGCACGCGAACTGCGGCGGCCGGCTCCATTTGGCGAGCACGCTTGATGGCCTCGGCCTGGGTCAAGCTTACGGCGCTGCTACGTTCGGCATCCGGACGCTTCACCGCCCATCCGTCGTCACGACGCACGACGAAGACCTCTTTTACGTTTGGATTCAATGTGCGGTTCACATGGTCGGGATCGCGGGCAATCGGCGTCAGATACGCCCGCGTAGGCCGATCCGGCTCGGCGCGGCCTTGTTCCCAGTCCCGCAGCGTCCCGAGGGGAATATGATAGCGGGCGGCAAATTCTTCCTGCGTCAGCTCCAACGCCCGGCGGATGATCTTCGCCCGCGGCGTTCGCTTCATCCGCCTGATGTCGCTTTCGCTGAGTGGGAGTGCGTCGGGGTCGGCACACGCTGCCCGCTCGATCGCTTCGGCAGTCATCGGCATGGGCGGATTAGGCGTCTTGGCGGAAATAGTCGTCTTGTTCACGGGGTGTGGCCCTCCGGGCGGAAATAATGCGAATGCGCTGGTCCCGTTCGGTGTAGGCTACCTACAGCATAGCGTGACCGTTCGCCATGCCGACAAGGACCAAACGTTCCTCGCCGTAGTCTTCGCGGTCGTCAAGGCGCTCAATGGCAAACGCATCGTTAAATACCGTTTTCGCCAGATCGAGGCTTACGCCGTCAGCTTGCTAGTTGGCCTCGGCATCACGAGCTGAATGCGGCGCGATGGCATCGCACACCTGCCGCCTTGCATTCCGCCTGTCCACCGTTTAGCATCACGGTAGTGGAGGGGCTTCCATGCCACCAAAGAAGATGAGCCGCCGCGGGTTGTTCCGTTCGGGCGCGGCGCTGGCTGCCGCGGGCGTGTCCGCATCCGTTCCCGTGCCCGCGCCGGCCGCGCCGGCGCTCGAATTCAACGGCAATTTGTATCCGTCGATCGGCGTCACGCCCATCGTGAATTGCCGGGGCACGTATACCATCATCACGGGATCGCAGACGCTGCCCGAAGTGAAGCGGGCCATGGAGGCGGCTTCGAATGCGTACGTCCACATGGATGAGCTGATGGAGGCCGTGGGGCAGCGCCTGGCGGAACTGACCAAGGCTGAATGGGGCATCGTCACGGCCGGATGTGCCGCGGCACTGACACACGCCACGTCCGCCTGCATCGCCGGCGGCGATCCGGAGAAGATGCAGCGCGTGCCCAACCTGGCCGGACTGAAGAACGAAGTCGTCGTGCCGCGCTATTCGCGCAACGAATACGACCACGCCGTGCGCATGTTGGGCGTGAAGATGGTGGAAGTGGAAACCGCCGCGCAGTTCGAAGCGGCACTCGGGCCGCAGACCGCCATGGTGATGATCCTCTCCTGCCCGGCCGCCGAGTCCGGCGAACTGTCGATTGAAAATGCGTGCGCCATGGCGCGGCGAAAAGGCGTCCCCGTTGTCGTCGATGCGGCCGCCGAGACGCTGACCATCCCCAATATTCACCTGGCGCACGGCGCGCACATGGTGGCTTACAGCGGCGGCAAGTGCCTGCGCGGTCCGCAGGCGGGTGGGCTGCTATTGGGCCAGAAAGACCTGGTGCGCGCGGCATGGACGAACAGCGCGCCGCACCACACCTTCGGCCGCTCGCTGAAGGTGGGCAAGGAAGAGATCATGGGCATGCTGGCGGCGGTGGAGATGTGGGTGAAACGCGACCATGACGCGGAGTGGAAGCAGTGGCAAGGGTGGCTGGATTCCATCGCGGAACAAGCCACGCAGGCGCCCGGCGTGACCAGCGAGATGCTGCAGCCGGAAGATCTTTCGAACCATGCGCCGCGATTGCGGCTCCATTGGGATACGGCGCGCATCGGCATCACCGGCACGGAACTGGAAGACATTCTGTGGCATGGGCAGCCGCGCATCGCGGTGAATGAATCGAGCGGCACGCGCCGCGACGGCCGTCCGAGTTCGCTCACGATCATGCCTTACACGATGATGCCTGGGGACGACAAAATCGCCGCCGCCGCCATTCGCAAGCTGCTGCAGAACCCGCCGTACATCCGGGTTCCGGAGCCGGAGGAAGCCGGCGTGGACGTGACCGGGGAGTGGGCCGCGGAACTGACCTTCGTCTCAGGATCGTCGCGGCACCATTTCACCATCGAGCAGCATGACGGCAAGCTCAGCGGCGTGCATCGGGGCGATATTTTGTCGGGGACGCTGACGGGCGCGGTGGAAGGCCGCCGCGTTACGATCCGCAGCGGGCAGCGCATCGAAGGCGCCACGCTGCATTACGAATTCGCGGGCGACGTGGCGGACGGCAGGATCGCGGGCGTCGTAAAGTTGGGAGAATATGGGCAGGCTCGCTGGCTTGCGCAAAGGCTCGCCCAGAAGGCTTGAGCGCATATGATCCGCCTGATTACCATGGAGCGGGAGTACGGCGCGGGCGGCTCCGCCATCGCGCAGAAACTCGCGGAGCACCTGAATTGGAAACTGTGGGACACGGCGCTGACCGCGGAGATTGCGCGCATCGCGCGCTGCGATCAAAGCTCGGTGGCGCGCTTGGAGGAGCGGGTGGATCCGCGGTTCTACCGGCTGATGAAGGTGTTCATGCGGGGCAGCTACGAACGCAGCCTGCCGGTGAGCGGGCTGGAACACTTGGATGCGGACAGCATGGTGGTCTTTATGCAGCGCGTGATCGAAGGCGCGGCGGCCGCGGGCAATTGCGTGATCGTGGGCCGGGGCGCGCCCTACGTGCTGCGCGGGCGCGCGGACGCCTTTCATGTGTTCGTGTATGCTCCGCTCGAGGAGAAGATCCGGCGGGTGCGGGAACTGGGCAAGACCGAAGCGGAAGCCGTCGAGTTGGTGGAGGCGATTGACCAGGAACGCGCCACGTTCGTGAAGAGATACTTCGGGAAAGAGTGGCCCAGCCGACACCTGTATCATTTGATGATCAACTCGGCGGTGGGGGACCAGGTTGTGGTGCGGACGATTCTGGATGAAATCAAAACGCTGGAGGGCGGGCTCTAGCCCAATGTGGGGCAGGACTCCAGTCCTGCGGGCCGACGTCCACGTCGGCCTGTGGGAGTCCAGTTAGGTTAGGGCTGATTTCGTTACTAAAGAGCGGGTCCTGGAGGACCCGCGCAGGACTGGAATCCTGCCCCACTGGGCATGTGGCATTGGGCTTTAGCCCGGCTCTTTGCCGACGCTTTCCAGGAAGTCCGCAAGAGTCCGCCCAGGGATCTCGTCAAACTTCTCATCCCCCATTTCCAGGCTGCGGATGCGGTCGAGCCGGAAGACGCGGAAGTCTGCGCGAGACTCGCACCACGCGGCTACCGACCACGTCATGCCCCAAAAATTTAGCGCCAGGGGCTGAATCGAGCGGGTCGACGCACGGTTCGATTTGTCCCCGTATTCGATGTGCAGCTTGCGGCGCTGCAAGATGGCTTGGCGCACCGTTTCGAGACCCGCCGCCGCGCCTTCGGGCACCAGAAATCCGGGCGCAAACAGCCTGGTGCGCTCGATCTCCTCGCGACGGGCCGGCGGCAGCGCCAGCGCGATTTTGGCGATCGCCGAGCGCGCGTGCCTCCCGAGGGCGGGCCCGCCCCACGTCTCGATCACGCGCGCGCCGGCCACCAGCGCCTCGACTTCGTCCATAGTGAACATGATCGCCGGAAGATCGAAACCCGGCCGCAGCCGGTATCCCACGCCGGCCTCTCCCTCCACCGGAACACCGGAAATGGCCAGATCGCGGACGTCGCGGTAAACCGTTCGTTCGGAGACCTGCAGCCAGCCGGCAAGCTGCGCGGCGGTGGTCAGGCGCCGCCCTCGCAAGTGTTGGACGATTTGGAAGAGCCGATCGGCGCGCCGCATCTGAAACCATACTGACACAACGCTGTCAGGATGCCTGTGGCATATTTGACTCATGGGAAATCAATCGAACGAAGGCCGCGTGGACTATATCGAGTTCCCGGCCACGGATATCGGCAAAACGAAGGCTTTCTATACTGGCGTTTTCGGCTGGAAATTCACCGATTACGGCCCGGACTATACCAGCTTTGAAGACGGCCGCCTGGCGGGCGGTTTCTGGAAAAAAGATGCGGTCACGGCCGGCGGGCCGCTGGTTGTGATCTACGCAGCCGGTCTGGAGGCGATGCAGGCTAAGGTCGCGGTGGCGGGCGGCACAGTCGTAAAGGAGATCTTTTCCTTCCCCGGCGGGCGGCGGTTTCATTTCGCCGATCCAAGCGGAAACGAGTTGGCGGTATGGTCGGACAAGTGACGGACAGTCTGTTGCGCATCCCCGGCGTGGGTCCGTCGATAGCGGCGGATCTGCACAGGCTGGGGATCCGAGAGGTGGGGGAGTTGCGGGGGCGGAATCCGGAGTCGCTTTACGCGGAGTTGTGCCACGAAGTGGGCCACCATGTGGACCGGTGCGTCCTCTACGTGTTCCGGTGCGCCGTGTATTTCGCTACGGAGGCGGAGCATGACCCCGAGTTGCTGAAGTGGTGGAACTGGAAGGAAGGCGCTGGCGGTCCGCCGGACGCTCAAAAGGAGCAGGCTGCGTCGATCCTTCCAACAGGCGAAAGCAATCGGCGCAGCCGGTCCGCCGGCAGTTGAAGCAGAATCGCGAGGCGCTCGCGGCCGCGGTCAAAGACAACGAAACCGCGCGAATCTCGCAACTCTCGCAGACGGAGGCACCTGATGGAGAAACTCATCGCCGCGCTACGCATGGCGCTGCGCGAACGGGGGGTGTGGGCGGGTTTGGTGCATCATTCCGATCGCGGCGTGCAGTATGCCAGCGTCGATTACACCCAGTTACCAAAAGACAATCATATCGATATAAGTATGAGCCACAAGGCCAGCCCTCGGGACATGGCGGCCTGTGAGTCGTTCATGAAGACCTTCAAGTGTTAAGAGGTTTACAGAACTTAATATCTGAATATGGCACGCCTGCGCAGCGGCTTCGCTCAGCGTTGGACTACTTATCGCCGGTACAATTTGAACGAACGCTGGCGGCCGGCGCGGCCGCCCAGGACGAGAAGGCTTTCGGCATGACACCCAGGGGCGGCTGTGGGGGGAAGCGCGCGGTGGGGTACAGTCTCGATCGGCCAGTGCAGCCGCGGACATGGACCCCATTTTGGAATCAGAGTGACTCGCCGTACAATGGTTTTTCAGCGGACGGCGAACAGTGGGTTAACTGGTTGTCTCAGCCTTGAGGTCCACTCCAAGGCCCATCGATGCGCGCTGGCTGCCGCCGAAACGGCACACGCGCGCGGACGCCAAGCGATTCACGAAGCATTTGTCGCCGGCTATCGGAGGGTGCTGTGGGAAGTGCGATCTTAGGGCGCATCGGGCTTTGGGCCAGTGTCACGGATCAGGTAGTACAAGACCGCCAAGAAACCTAGAATTCCGCCGCCCCAAAGCAGCGTCTCGCGTCGCGTGCGCTCCCGTGCCCTTCTGCGCTCTTCCGGCCGCCTTCGGGGACTGGAACGGACGCGTTCCACCAGATCGGAGGAGGTTCTCAAGAAAAACCGTGAGAGGCACTCCTGACATCTGTACGGATGAAAGCCGAAAACCCCGCAGAACCGCTCGATCGGTCCCGTCCTGTGCGACCGCCGGAGATGCTCGCTGCCGCACTTGGGGCAGATTATCTCGCGCTGCTGCTCGGGCTTCACTGAGGACGTCCGCCGGTGAGAGGGCGCTTGCGTGGGAACCGTTTCCGGCTTGGATTCCGGCACCGCCGGAGGAGAAGTCTCGATTGTAAACTCCTCGTAACTGGACTCTGTGCGCATCTCGCCCGAGGGTTCGCGGAAAAAGAAGCCGGCGCGAGCCAGGCCGTCCGATCTGGGATGAACAACCAGGGCGATCTGAAACGCGGCGTCGAAATAGCGGGAGTGGATTTGCCGGTCGCGCTCGGACAGCAGGATCTTACTGCGGACGTGGGAATGATACCAACCCAGAACCTGCAAGCCGGTCAGCTCAGGATCTGTGGCGGGAGCCGAGAGAAGCTGACCCAGGCGCTTCTCGTCGTTTTGTGAAAGAACAAACCCGGGGCCCATCGCATGCTCGCATTGGAGTGGCTTGGAGGCAAGGATGCAGATGCGCCCGGGCTCGTGGATGCCAAACAGGACGCCGCCTGTTTCCCGTTGCCCGCGCCGGGAATTGCGGCCTGTCTCGACTTCCCGGCGGATCTGATCGAGCACCGCGGAGGAGCACTCCATCAGGAAAGGACACTGCGGAATTTGCCAGGTTTTGAGGTTGGCGCCCGGCTCGGCCCGCCGCCGTTCTTCGGTAATTTCATCCACGTTGGTAAAGAGCATATTGGATCACAATTGAGCCTCTAGCCGCGTTCGTAAGAATCGCAACCGTGGGTACACACACTGGCGCGGCTGTGAGTGGCTGCGCTGTGTCGCACATACTTCTCCGCGTGTTCGCACTCGCTGAACCCGGAGATGTTCGCATAACTCATGACGATGTGCTATGGGAGTCGCTCCCGCACCAGGCTAGCCGCTTTTTCCGGCACCGCTACGCTCAAAACTCGCCCGAGCTAGTCTGAGGGAAACCCGACAACGTCCGCCACTGAGAATCCTACGTGACGTGCCGGCCAGATAGCGACCCAAAGCCGGGAGTCCACTCTCCCTGACTTAGCGTCAACAATAGATCAGCCAAGCGCAGCATTAGCCCACGGCCGATATCTGCGCCCCGAAGGCAGCCCTCCTGTTGGGCGCCACAATCCGTCTCAGTAGATGCGCGCTCGGGCTGTAGTCTGCGACAATCTCTTTGAGAGCGATCACCAAACGACCGGCATCGCGCGCCTCGCAGATCTCCCGCAGGCAGTTGAGCCACGTCAGCATGTCGCCGTCCGGCATGCCGTTGCCTACGAAAATGCGGATCTTCTCGTGGGCCGTGGGTGCCGTATTCTCAAGCATCGTGCTCAACTCTTCATAGAGCTTCTCGCCGGGGCGCATGCCGGTGAATTCAATCTTAATGTCTTCATCCGGCTTCAGCCCCGACAGCAGTATCAGATTTCTGGCCAGATCGACTATCTTCACAGGCTCGCCCATGTCCAGGACGCAGACCTGGCCGCCTTCTCCGATTGCGGAGGCTTGCAGCACGAGTTGACAGGCTTCGGGAATGGTCATGAAGAAGCGCCGCATGTCCGGATGCGTTACGGTCACCGGCCCGCCAGCCGCGATCTGTTTTTTGAAGATCGGAATGACGCTGCCGTTCGAGCCCAGGACGTTGCCGAAGCGCACCGCGACGTACTTGGTCCGCCCGTTTTGCAGGGCCAGAAGCAGCAGTTCGGCAACGCGCTTGGTGGCGCCCATGATGTTGGTCGGCCGCACTGCCTTATCGGAGGAGATCATAACGAAGTCTCCGACTCCATGCTCGGCGGCGGCTTCGGCCACGTTGTATGTTCCGAAGACGTTGTTCTCGATCGCCTCGAAAACGTGCGCTTCCATCATTGGAACGTGCTTGTAAGCCGCGGCATGATAGACGACCGCTGGCGAGTATTGGCGCAGGACCTCGTCCAGACGGGTGCGATTCTGGATACTTCCGATCTCCGGGTAGAAGGGCGTTTTCGGGAAGTCCCGGCGTATTTCGCGGTCAATCTCGAACAGGGGGGACTCGGCGATTTCGAATCCCACGATCCCGGCTGGCTGGAAGCGTGCGATCTGGCGGCAGAGTTCGGACCCGATGGAGCCGGCCGCACCGGTGACCAGTACGACCTTCCCTTCGAGCGTGCCACGGATCTGCTCCTCCTCCAGTTGCACGGGATTGCGGCCGAGCAGATCCTCAACCGCCACCTCGCGAATCTGATTCGCCAGGCCGCTCCCTTCGATGACTTCGGCGAGACCGGGGACGGTCTTGTAGGAAACGCCGGCATCCTGACAATGTTTGAGGACGGTGGTCATCTGCGCGCCGGTGGCGGAGGGCAGGGCGATGAGAACCGTTTCGACCATCTGAGAAGCAATGATAGAGGGTAGTGCGGCCCCATTGCCGAGCACTTTTGCCCGGTAAATGAAGTTGCCGGACTTTGCCGAATCGTCGTCGATGAAGCCGACTACCTCGTAGCACAGCGCGGGATTCCGGTTGATCTCACGGAGCAAAATGATTCCTGCGTCACCGGCTCCGTAGATCAGGGTACGCTTCCTGGCGCGTAGACTCGGCGAACGGGAGGTTTCGAACACCAGTCTCACCGTCAGCCGGACTCCCGCGGTCATCCCGAAACAGAGCAGGAAATCCAGGAAGTAAACCGAGCGCGGAAACCCTCTAGGGGCGAACCACAGAAGGAGGAGGAGGCCGATAACGGAGCCGAGAGCGTTCGCTGCCGCAAGGCGCGCAAGATCGCGAATGGAAACATATCGCCACCACCCGCGATCCAATTTGAAGAAATGAAAGACCAGGGTCTTGGCCGGCGCCCAGACACAGAATCCGATCAGCACGTAGGGGCCGTAATGCGGGGGCACGATCAAGTCAAATCGCAATAGGAATGCGAGGAGCGTGGCTCCGACGAATATCCCCAACTGTACTGCTCGGGTCGCCCAGCGAGTGTGACGAGCAGCGTGACGAATGCCGCGCTGGACTACAGGTGCCGACATGGCGGTGGAACTCCTCAGGCGGTGGCGACAGCTTTCTCTTCGAAGGTGGACAGTGGTTCGGCGCCGGCGGCGGCGCGAACCTCATTGATCACGTAAAGTTGATCTTCGAGCGATAGGCTGCTCGAACTTGGGAGACAAATACCCCGCCGGAACAGGTCTTGAGCTACCTCTCCGCCGTAGCGTTCGCATCCGGAATACAGGGGCTGGAGGTGCATCGGTTTCCACACGGGTCGTGACTCCACGTCGGCCGCATCGAGCGCCCGGATCAGGTCATCCCGTGAGCGGCCGAACTTCTTCGTCTCGATGAGAAAGCAGCTCAGCCAATTAGTATGCAATCCATAGGAGGCTTGAGGCATAAGCGCGATTCCGGGCAGGTCGGCAAAGGCATCGCGATACTGGAAGGCAATGGCGCGACGCTGTTGGACACGAAGGTTGAGGACCTCAAGCTGGCCTCGGCCGATCCCGGCCAGCACATTGCTCATCCGGTAGTTGTAGCCAAGTTCGGAGTGTTCGTAGGAGATTCCAGGATCGCGGGCCTGCTGCGACCAGAATCGCGCCTTTTCGACCCAGACGGCATTGCGGCAGGCCAGCATTCCACCGCCCGTGGTCGTGATGATTTTGTTCCCGTTGAAAGAGAACACCCCGAGTTCCCCAAGTGTCCCGGCTGGGCGTTTTCGGTAGGTGGCGCCGAGGGCTTCGGCGGCGTCCTCGAGCACCGGCACGCCATAGCTGCGGCAGATCGCCAGGATGGGATCCATGTCGGCGCACTGGCCGTAGAGGTCCACGACTACAAGGGCACGAGGCAGTTTCCCACGCTGTGCCCGCTGCCGGAGAGCGTCTTCAAGGATGTTGGTGTCCAGGTTCCAAGTGGCGTAGTCGCTGTCCAGGAATACCGGTTCAGCACCCAGATATAGGACTGGATTGCAGCTCGCGACGAAAGTGAGTGTGGGGCAAAAGACTTCGTCGCCTGGGCCGACTCCGAGCAGGCGCAGTCCGAGGTGCATAGCCGCGGTGCCGCTGGCGACTGCGACGGCAGGCAAACCAAGGCGCCGGGTAAACTCCTGTTCAAAGGCCGCCACGTTCGGACCCACGGTGGAGAGCCAGTTAGAGGAGAAGGCCTGTTGGACGTACGCTTGCTCGGCGCCGCCCATGTGGGGCACAGAGAGGAGGATCCGTTTCATTGGATAAACTTCATCCCGTCGACCTGAACACTTTCAACCCCGGTAAGCTGGGAAGTATTCCGGATTCGACTGCCATTGGCTGCCCCGTATAGCCTCGAACGTGCGCCGCGACTGGATCAGTTGCGCATACGCGGCTGCATGTAAAACGCGAGATCCTATAGAGAAGGGCACGCTGCCATGCGGAGCAAACGACAGCTTGTACCGGTAAATGCCGTCGCCGCGGGCGTACCCGCCTCCCAGGACGAACTCCGTCTTGCCGGCGCGGCGCGCCCAATTCATGATTTCAACCTTGAGCAGGTCGTTGGGGCGGACATGATACCAAGCGGCATCGGTGCCCCCGAGAAAGGAGTAAATTCGCCTGGCGGAAACCAGCACCAGTTCCGCCGAAGCAACGGCACTTCCAACAAATGCGTGAAAGTATGCGAATTGCCCTTTCAGATCCGCATGAATGCGCTCGAAGTAATCGCGCGGGAAGTAATAGAGTTTTCCAGCATTTCGCCGGTCCATGGTGCCGGTATAGATGTCCAGAAAGTCATTCAGGCGGTCTCCCGTTTCATCGATCTTCACCGTCACGCCGGCGGCGCGGGCCTTATTGACATTCTTCCGGACCTTGTATTCGAAGTCGCGCCATAGTTCGTCTTCGGTCTTAAGATCGCGTACCACGTTGTCCACCAGCACGCGGCGCTCGCCGGTGTACTCCACCAGTGTCTCGGGGAACAGAGAAAGCCGCACCACTTCGGAGACCACCTGAGATCTAACCGCCCAAGCGTCGAATTCCCGCCAGAACGCGCGGACCGCATCGGGATTCCATGCGGCTCCCCATTTATACGGTCCGCCGTAGCCGTAAGGCGTGGCGATATCCGCGCAGTCGCGCAACGAAGCATCGCAATACGGCTCAGCGCCTAGGGTGCGCAGCAGAAATGGATATAAAACGTGGCTTCCGCCTGCCGAAGCGGCGGCGCAAAGAGCGCGGACGTGCGGTCCCGCATAGAGCCGGACGTAGTCCGGGTGCCCAAAAACCTCCCGCTCCGGCCACTGCGCCCAAAAGTCCATCCACGACTTTCGGTCGCGCGGGTCGGATGCATCCCAAATCTGAAGTTCCACTTTTACGCCCTCCGCACGCAACTGGCTAACTCGCGCACCATCGATTCAAGCGCTCCTTCCGAGGCGTCCTGGTGAACGGGCAGGTTTAGAATGTGACGCGATACCTTGGCGGCCGCCGGGAAGCAGCCGGGCGATATCTGCGAGATCAGCGTATGGTATAGCGAGACAACACCAAAACCCGCGGCGTTCATGTCGTGGTAAACGCGGTCGCGCGAGCCGTTCCGGATCATGACCGGATAACTCTGGGGAAACGCGGGGCAACCCGGCGCTCCCAGAAGCGGCTCGATCTCCGGCGCCAGCTCCCGAACCAGTCTGTCCAACACCAGGCTATTGGCCCTACGCTTATCCGCGATGCGATTGAGATCGTAGTCGTACAGCGGCAAGGCACTCTCGGGGTCGGCCACAAGGGCTTGCGCCAACGGGGACTCCGCATCGTTAATGACCGCGGCCCCTCCGGACTCGACCGGCAATATCTTATGAAACGAGTAAATGCACGCATCCCCGAGGCGGCCACAGATTCCGCCAACCAGATCGCTCAACATCGCGTGAGCCTCGTCTTCCAAAACAAAGACGCCGTGTTCTCTCGCGATCTTCACGGCTTCCTCGTAACATGGATCCACGTAGCCGAAGTAGTGAATGATCACGAGGACGCGGACCGAACCGCTCTCAAGCTCGGTTCGGAGTGAGCCGATATCGATACGGAGCCGCTCGTCCAGGGCATAAAAGCTGTAGTCGAGATGGAGTGACGCAATCGGATCGAACACCCCCGACCCCTCCCTCGGAGACCAGCCGATATACGACGGCAGGAGCACCTTGCCGTTGGAGACCTCCAGGGCGTTCAGAATGGCACGGAAGGCCTTCCGCGCAGCCTGAAAAGGAATGACCCGCCGCGCATGGTTAGACGAGTTCTCGGCTCTCTTGGTAATCATTGGACAGCGAGCGAATCAGATCGGGTATTTCCGCTTCCATCCGGTGCGTCTTCGCCAGGATTCGTACCACTTGTGCAGGCGGCGCCGAGGAAGCCGGAACGACCGCAAAGATGCGCCGCCCAGGATCGAGCAGGTTTAGCGCGGCGAAGATTGCGGGGCTCGAAACAGCGGCCGGGTCAGTCAAGCGAAACCACGTATCCCCAAGTCGCCCGACGGCGAAGGTTCCCTGCCCGGTAACGAGGTCGAACTTGGAAAATCCGAACTGCGCATGGCACACATCCGCCTGCGGTAGACCCGAGACATACGCGGGCACTTCGTCTAAACCGCTGGGCGGCGCGCACTCGATGAACTCGGCCGACGTCCTGGTCGCAAAGCCGAGCCGGCTATACCACTGTAGGGCGCGAACATTGTCGTGAAGTACGTCCAACCCGATTTGACCGGAACTCACGCCCGACATCCCGACCGCCTCCGAAAGGAGGATCGCCCCGACGCCTTGCCCGCGATGGCCGGGGCGCACGGCGATGTAATTCAGAAACAGCCTGTTCGATCCCCTCCGCAGCTCCGCTGCGCCGATGGTGCCGTTCGGCGTCTGTGCGACAAAATACACCGATTCAGCGATCGGAACGGCGGACGCGAGCTGCATCCGGATAAACTCCGGCGCGCCTTTGCATCCGTAGACCAGCAGTTGCGCAACGTCCGGACGGAAACCGCCAAAGAAGAGGTCCGCAATTTCCGCGGCATCTCTTGGTTCGGCGAACCGTATTTGAATGCCGTCCATTTGCTACACTCGATCCACTTTCAGCCCGGTGCGCTCCTCATCCAGGTTCAGCATGGCGGAGCGCGCATCGACGATCACCTGTTCGCGCCTCAGGACTTTGACCACCGTCATCCACAGGACCTTGATATCCAGCAGAAAACTTTGATTCCGCACGTACCAGACGTCCTTGGTCAGGCGGTCATCCCAGCCTGCCTCGTTCCTGCCATTCACTTGCGCCCACCCGGTGATTCCCGGACGAACCGTAAATCGAATGCGCTCCTCTTCGGTGTAGAAGGGCAGATACTTCATGAGGAGAGGCCTTGGACCTACAAGGCTCATATCGCCGCGCAGCACGTTCCAGAGTTCGGGCAGCTCATCCACGCTCGTCCGGCGAAGGAAGCTACCGAGCCGGCTCAGCCGCTCTCCGTCCAGTAAGGGAGCGCCTTGCGAGTCCACCGCTTCGTGCATGGTTCGAAACTTATAAATGGTGAATGGCTTCTCCAGGTAGCCCGGCCGGGTCTGCCGGAAAAACACCGGGCGGCCCATCCTCACGCGAATCAGCAGCGTGACAACGGCAAAAGCCGCCGAGGCCGCGACCAGGGCAACAGAGGCGACGACGATATCGACCACACGCTTGGCAGTGTAACGCGCGTGGGTCCTAACGGGCAATGCAAGAGCTTGCTGCTGGATGTTCACGGGATTCGACCTGCGGGCACAAAAACGCGAGTGGGTCGAAGCGCCTGGGCGCCTTCTCCTCGAGCTTCAGGACGTACGAATAGATATCAAGTATCTCTTTGGCAATGCGCTCAGTCGACGTCATACGCAGCAGCAGCGCCCTTGCATCGTTCGCGAGCTTGAGATAATGGCTGGGCGAACTCAGTACCCGAAGAATAGCACGGGCCAGTTCCTCGGGCTGCCGGTTCGGCACGAGCGTACCAGTCAGTCCATCGATAACTACTTCCGGCAAGCCGCCTACGCGGCCAGCAATCGTCGGGACGCCGGCGAGCATGGGCTCGCCTACGCCCCCGCAGTTTTCCGAAATGGGGACGTGGACGGCTACATCGAAATCCGGCCACATCTGACGTATCTCTTCGACTGGCAGGTAGCCTGTCATCACTATGCGGTCTCCCCCTGCCGCGCGCGCACGTTCCCGAAGGCGCCGTTCGTACCAGGCTGACCCTGGTGCGGCGCCGCCGATAAGGACGCCGATAACGTCCGGCCGCTGCTTTATGACAAGGCCGAGTGCGTCGATCACATCCTCATGAGCTTTAAGGCCGATTCGGTGACCCAGATACCGTTTGGGCGGATACATGAAATTCGCGTTGCCCACGATCCTCATGTGATCCGCAATGCCGTATCGTCTGCGAAGCAGGCCGGTCCGCGAGGTCGGGCACGCGCCGCGTGGGATGCCGTAATAACTGAGGTATAAGCGTTGCTCTGCCACGCCGGCCATCCGATAGTGGGCCAGAATGCAACGGCTCGACGCGATCCAAATGTCGCCGGGGCTCGCTGTCGAAAGGTCGACTGTTCGCCAGAACCGATGCTCCAGGTGCAATGGACCTGGGACCTGAAAAATGCGGGGTATCGTATGATTGGCGCCGAGAGCCAGACGGAGAAGAACAGTGGAGCCGAAGAAATGACTGTGGATGAGGCTTGGGCGAACGCTGGCAACCAGATCACGAAGCTTACCCATTGTCGCCGCCAGTGACCAAGGGCTCCGCACAGGCAGGTCCGTTGGAACTACATGTATGCTCGCACCGCCGTCCGCCCATTTCCCGACAGCTCGGCCTTCGGCGCGTGGAAGCGCCACGTGGACTTCCACACCGAGTCTCACCAGTTCGGCGGCCTGCGCTGCTGCCCAGTCCGCGCCATCGGCGGTTTTCACTACGTGGAGTACTCGCATCAAGCTGCCCTTTGCCGCTCTTCCCAGCGCTGCGTATAATCGCGAACATGCTGGTAGAAACGCCTCCGTCGTTCCGTGAGAGCGGAGTCAACAAACTCCTGCGCGCCAGCCAGGTTTCGTCGTGACATCTTCTCCATCCTCGAGGGGTCGCTCAGCACCTCTTGAATCTTGGCGGCCAGTGCAGCCGGATCGCCCGAAGGCACCAGTTCGCTCGCGTCGAGCAACTCCGGGATGCCTCCCACGGCCGATCCGATACAAGGCACCGCACGCGCCATCGCCTCGACCAGCGCCCGTGGTAAGCCTTCCGTACGGGAAGGCAGGACAAAGAGGTCGGCCGAATCCAGGATACGCCGTACCGGCTCGCCGGCCGTGACCTGGCCGGGAAACTCAATCCGCGCCGCCAAGCCGCTGCGCTCTGCCTGTGCCATCAGCTCCGCTCGGTATTTGCCGTCGCCGACGATAACGGCCGTCAGATCGACTCCCGCGCGCACGCCACGCGCGATCGCTTCGATCAGCACGTCCGTGCCTTTGTAAAGCTGCGCCAGCGATCCCACCGTTACCAGTCGATAAGGCCCGTGCTGTTTCGGTTCGCGGCGGGACTGCGCAAAACCTTCCGGCTCCAGTTCGATGCTGGAATAGTGAGTGCGGACGACGCCGCCCAGGACAGCCTCCTCCGGCAGGTCCACATCGGAGATGTCCATACTCATGAGCCGTGTGGGGTATCGTTCCTGTAATACTCTTCTGGTGACATAGGCCACCCCGGCCGCGCGAAGACACTGCCGGCGCAAGTGCCGGGCGAAATGCCACCGAAAGAATGGCCTCAGCGGGTGATCGACCACTCCCGGTGCAAAGACCTCGTGAGGATCACCGACGACCTCCAGCGCATAGGGGTAGTCGCGCGCATGGAGTTGACGTTCCAGGACGTTCGCCACTTGGGACCCAACCCGTAGGATCACGGCGCCATGCGCGGGAGTGGCCGCCCGGATGGCCATCCGGAGCGCCGCGTATTGCTTGATGCACTGCCATGGGCCGTGAAAGTCAGGCACACCGTGAAACAGAATATTCTTGCAGTTCACGGGCAGCCATCCCGCCGGAGCTTGCTCCACCTGGGCGGCCCGAGCCACGATTCTGACTCTGTCAAACACGTTCAGGTAGCGCTCCCAGAAACGTTGCGCCATCCCGACCTGCGACCATACGGATCCGTCGGGGGCGACCGCGTATCGAGCGTCAAGTGCGATTGTTACATCCATATGCCGACTATGGCCTCGGGTTGCCACCTCCTCTAGAGGAGGCAACCACGCGAGTGCTAAAGCGCGCCTCCCTGCCTCCGCCAACTAACCCTCAGCGGAGAGATTGCCCCCTGCGCCGGAATGTGGGACAGTAACATTGGAGGAAGAACCTATGATTTCGAGATACGGCTTACCCGGATTCTGCGTTGGTTGGGCGATCTCATGGGGGCTGGCTGCGGCACCCCAAGCCGCGGCTCAGGTCCCTGCCACGGGATTCGTCTCGGTCAAGGACTTCGGCGCCAATGGGGACGGGGTCACGGATGATAGGGCCGCTATTCAGGCCGCAATCGATTCGGTTACGGCTGGTGCCGTGTACTTGCCACCGACTGCGCGCGCCTACCTGATCACTCCTACCCCAGACAAGAAAACGTTCCTCACTCTGAAGGCGAATGTCCAGTTGATTGGCATCGGTAACCCCCTTATCAGAATCGCCGCGTCGTCGGCACCCTATGATGCCGTAATCTCCGCTTCTTCATGTGACAATTGCGCGATTCAGAATCTCACGATCGATTCAAACATCGACGGAAATCCCATTGAGAACAAATCCGGACTTTACGCCCATCCTCGATTCGAGATCCTTCTCGGAAGCGGCCACCGGATCCGAATCGAGCACGTGACGATACAGAACTCAAGCTCAATGAACTCCATTGTCTCCGGAGTTCCCATCTCGGACATCACGATCAGTCACTGCATATTCAGCGGCAACGGTGACGATCCGAACCATGTCCCGCATGACCATTCGGCCCTTTACATCCACGCTGACGGCGCCGTTATAGACGGCAACATTTTTACCGCAGTCCGGCGGGATGCACCTGCCGCCGTTACTGCGATTGAAACGCACGGCTCCGGGATTTTGGTGACCGGAAACATTATCACGAACTATTCCCAGGGAATGAACGTAACCGGTTCAGCGCCATCCGATAGCGTGGGCAATGTTGTGAGCGGGAACACCATCAGGGGGACCCTGAACGGAATAACAATCTGGTCGCACACCGACCGTGGACATTTGACTGGCTACGGAGAAAATGGACTCTTGATCGCTGGTAACACGATCATAGTTAATCACACTTCCTATGCGGGCTCCCCCGGGACCGCTATGGCGACCTCTGGGATCGCGGTGGATCCACACTCAGACCTACCTTTCGCAAATGTCATCATATCGGGCAACACGGTCATCTTTGACCGCGAGGACTCTTTGCGCCCGGCAAACAGCGCCTCGATTGGCATCGGTTGGTGGTCGACTTCGGGACAAATGGCTGAAAATCTCATGATCGTGAACAATATTATCGACAACGCGCCGGTCGCTGGTATCAGATTGGCGGCCGCACTTAAAGGCTGTAGAGTCCAAGGGAATATTATTCGCAATGCAGGATCTTCGCTTGACACCGCAATCGCTGCGAACTACAAAACGCCAATATTCATCGCGGGTGCCCCTTCGATCGATGTCGAGGTTGTCGATAACCAGCTAATTGACAGCCTGGAGCCCTCGCGCATGAGGACTGCGTTGTTTCTAGCAACAAGTAAGGGCATATCTTCCGGTGTACAAGTTCGCAACAATTCTGTTTCGATTCCGGCCGCGAACAAAGCATCATTTACCTCGTATGTGCAGATCGAAGACGACAGTACTAAACCTTTGCTCGTGGCAACCTGGGACGATTTTGTCGCGCCAACCCAAAAAGTTGCCGCTGGTTCCGAGGACATCGACTCCAAGAGCGGGGCAACATGGCGAGCAGGCTCCGACGGTATCATGTTGAGGCAGCGCTGACTGGGAGGTGTTGCCACCAGCCTAGATGGTTCTTCCCGGCAGGAAGTCAAAGCTGGCTCGGGTTGCGGTCAAACGGAAGTCTCAACGGTATTTGGAAGTCGCGCCCCTTCGGCGCGACTGAGAGCGATGCCGGTTGTGACTTGCGCTGTTTTCGTTGCAGAAGGCTGCAAGCGGCATACAAGCCCACCGAGTACCAGACGATCGCACGGACTATCTCCAGAGACTCTGCCCGCGCTAACTTTGGCGCAACGAGTAAGAGGCAGGCAATGGCCGCCCAGACCGCGGGGTCGTGCGTGGTGTCGGCCCACCGCGTCAGCCGGGCAAATCCAGTGCCAACGAGCCACATGATCGCAACTATGCCGATCCACCCAAAATTTACATACGCCTCGGCCAGGACGCTGAAGCCCTTCCCTCCGCCATGCGCGGCCTGGTAGGGATCGACAGTTGACACTAGCCACATTTCTAAAGATCGGCGGGCGCTGGGATGCAACTCCCCCGACAAGTTCGGTATGACGCTGCCCACAGCCCATAGGTAGCTCATCCCAAAATCGAAGCCGCGTGCGTCCGGTACCAATTCGATCACGTACGCAAGAACATCAAGAGAGCCGCCCATCTCCACAACGCTGCTCTGGACCGGGTTCTCGACTTTGGATAGGGCATTGATCCAAACATCCGCTGAAAGCCGTTCACTGCCCGTCAATCCGCGGGTGATCCAGATCAATGGAAACGAGACTAACAACGCGGCCATCAAAACGGCCAAGAAAGTTCGAGAGACTCTTCTGACAGCCCTGTCATAAAGCCAAAGTGCTGCAACTAACGTCATGGTCCCGTCACTGCGGTCCCCAACGAAGAAAAACGTCAGGGCGGTGGCGGCAACGCAGGCGAATGTCAAGAGTTGGCGGCCTCGGGACCTTGGGCGGCCGACAAGGAAATAGAAGGCTCCTGGAAGCAGGGATACCGCGAGAATGCGCTTCCACGCGTCAAGCCCAACGATGGCGTCTTCTAGGTGAAATGCACCATACGAATGGGACATGCTAAACGCAAGCGCTGTGCCGGTCTCGATCGCCGCCGGAATTATCGCGACGGCGACGATTGCTCCACCGATAACCGAGGGACCTCGCAACGAGGTCGCGCCGGGCCGTATCACAGCGCGGAAGCGCTGGTCACCGGTGCCCGGGAGCATCAGTGCGCCCAAGTGCATGCACATGATGCCCAATGTTGCCGCACCCACAGTCTGAAAACTAGTCTCAAGATTGAAGTGGTCAAAAAAACCTAGTGCTGTGAGGCCCACTGCGTGCAGGACACAGTGGCTCAGGTTGAAGAGGATTGCCGAGACCAGAACGAAGCCATACGGATCGAATAGGGTGCCATTGACTTTAACCCACGTCCAGAGCATCCAGAGGACTGCAGCGCTCGCAAACACACAATAGGCGTACAGACTATCCTCGGGCTTGCCGATGGTATGCCCGAGCAGCGGTATCAGGATGCCGCTAAGAAGGGTAAACACAAACTGCCAACCAACGATGGCCCGGCGACCGCGATCTGGCTTAGGCATGTTTCTCGTTTGCACCAGATGCAAGTACTGGGTAGACCTGTCGAAAAGCTGCAACACTTGCTCGCATAGTGAATGGGCTCGCGGCAAAGGCGCGAATCAACCGACTCTGTAAGGTGCTGTCTTGGCAGAGATCCACGGAAGCAGCGGACCACGCCTCGTTTGAATCCAGCAGCGACATCGTCCTGATAGGCAGGTACTGGGAGACCTCGAGCATTGGCGCGATATCGCTCGTCAGCGCGGGTGTGCCAACCGCGGCCGCTTCCAGGACTGCGCCCGGCAGGCCTTCCCGCATCGAAGGGCAGATCATCAAGTCCGAAGCCATGAGCAGCCGCTTCACGTCGGACCGGCTGCCGCACTCGATCGCGTGGCCCTCCAAATCCAGTTCGCGAACCAGTTTTCGCACACCACTTATTACCGGCTCGCTTTTGGCGCCAACGAGGAGCAAGTAAGAGTTGGGCACACGCTTCACGAAACTGGAGAAAACTCGAAGCAGCCGGTCATGGTTCTTTTCAGGACTCCATCTTCCGACGTGGATCAGAAGGGTCGCGCCAGTTGGTATTGCGAACTCGTTTCTAACGTTTTCGGAATCACGTTCGATGCCGCCTGGGCCACAGTCAATGCCGTTATAAATCACCTTGCATCGGGGATCGGAATTCCAATCCGCCCCTAGCGAAGCATCCAACGCGGCCCGGCTGACACCCAGAATCTGAGTTGCGTAGGCGTCGATCCAGTGCTTCAACACGAGGTTGCGCGCTTGACGCCACAGGCTCGTTCCCTTCCCATCATTCGTGGTGCGAAAGTGGGCGATGCGGCACGGAGTTCCGGCCTTTGCCGCCAGCCTGAGGAGAAATCCCGAAAAGTAATGTACGTGTGAATGCACAACGGAGAAGTTACCGTGAGTCAATAGGTTTCGGAATCTCGCGGGGAAGCCGGCGCTGCTGAGCTTCACAAGGTGGACTTTTCCGCCCAGGCGGAGTATCTCGTTATCCAACTCACCCGCCTTGCCCGATAATGAGCAGAACTCGAATCTATGCTCCGTCGGATCCAGATGGCGAAACAACTCCAGGGTTCGCATTTCTGCACCTCCTCGATCCATGCGGCCGAAGATGTGCAGTATCCGCATGGGTTCCGCGGAGCCGTCGTGGCGGGTATCGGGACTTACCGGCGATTCGATGCAGGTATCCATCGCTTTTTGGCCTCGAAGCGCTCTCTCTAGGGCTCGTCGAGCCTGCCCTCAGAAGAAGAGGCGGCCCCGGGGCCGCGTCGACTATACTTAGCCTGGAGATGACGCAACTTGATCTGTGCAAGGTCTTGCAGCCGCGGGAACGGCTCTCTTCGAAGAGACCGCGATCTCTGAATGGGCTGCTGAATTATCACCCCTGCCCACTTCGCAATCACTTGCGGCAGAGGTGTGTCCGGGCGCAAGTCGTTGGTCGGAAGCGTATTCGGTTGCAAGACCCTCGAATTCGAAGCCCTTCCCAAGCCTCTCGACGACATCTGCCCGGCCGCGCGTCTTCTGAAATACCGTGACGTCGTTCCTCTGCGCAGCCTTTTCGAGCGTCCTGCCAGCGACGAAGACTCCCCCATCGCGGAGAGCGTCGAGAGCGACATGGATTCCTCGCCGGATCTGCTCGATGGGGAGGGCATAGGGCTGGTATAAGTTCATGGCGCGGATCACATCGCATTTCAATGGTAGTTCAGAAAACGCGTCGATGTGTGCAACCCTGAAGCGGCCATTTTGGGCAAAGGAGAGAGCCGTTGGATGCACCAACGGAATCTGCCGCAAAGACCATGGGCCGATATTCACTACACGATAGTCGGGCACACCGTCCCAGCGTACGGAAGAGGCGCAAGATTGAACCTCTCGTGTGTGCCGCCGGGCCCAGGTCCGTACCAGCGTATTCACGATGTATGCGGCGTGTTCCCTCACATGGAGCGGTACCACGAAAGGCGCCCTCGTGTATTGGACCGGCGTGCCGTCGGGTTCCAGGATATAGGCCTCCCCGGAGTTCCACACTGCTTCGGTGAAATAGAGGACGACATCCGACGCGGTCATCCGCGCTGCAGGAAAGTACTCGAATATTCTCTTCGCCCACAACATCGAAAGCAGACAATCGGAGGCGGCCAGGTCGTGAATTATCAAAGGCCGGTCTACCGGGAAAATACGTTTCAGAACCGTCTGCACAAGAGGATCGAGGTCGCCGAAGCGCTCGGAATAGGTTGTCCGGCAGATTCCCGACGACAGTTGGACCGTGCGTATTACTGTTTCAAAGCGAGCGATGTCGACGGGCGTTGCGTGAACGCCAGTCTTCAAGAGACAGTACGAGAACTGCCGAGTCTTTCCCAGAAGGGCTCGGGTACGCGTCATCTTTTCGCCGCGCCAAATACCAAGTTTATACATGATTCAGTTCTGAGCGAGGCCCTGGTCCGCGTGAGCGGAAAACAGTTCCGCAGAGATGCTTGCCTTGTGCTTCAGTGCAGATCGCAACAGTATCGCGTAGCTGCCAAGGCCTCCCGCGCCTACTAGTACGGCAACGAAGGCGGCGCCTAGAATTCCCTTCGACGGAATCAACACGGCACAAGCGGCGACACCCGCCAGCGTACAACAGAGGCGGATCCAGGCCTGCTTCCTAAAAACACGCATGGCGGTCAACCCTACTCCCAGCACGCTGGAAAGCCATCCGAGTGTTCCGGCGGCCATCAGCCAGAAGAATGCAGGGGCCTGTCGCGCGTACTCTGGGCGATAAACCACCTCCAGGATTTGCTTCCCGGCGACCCGTGCAACCAGAATACCGGCCGCTCCGACCACGAGTACACACATCATCTGTTTCGTCAGGATTCGGCGAAAGCCCACCAAATCGTCATTGGCGTAGTGCTTTGCTAACCGCGGCGAGGCGGCTTGGCCGATGGCATTAATCAGAATGGCGCCGGCCACGAGGAAATACGCCATCGCTGAATATATCCCGACCGCCGCAGTGCCGCCCTTTCTTGCCAGGAAATACCGCGGGAGGTTATCGCTAACCGAGAGGAGCATCATGAGGAACCCTAGCGGCAGCGTTAGGAGAAAGAGCTCCTTAAACACCGTTCTTCGGAAACGCGGGCGAAGCTCGCGCCGCCAGTTTGGAAGCATCGAGGCGCCTTGCGGCAGATCGTACAGGGCCAGGGTAGTAGCCCACGCCACCGCTAGCATCGCCGCCGCGACCACGATGTTGTGCAAAAGGAACAAGGCGAGCCCGACCAAAAGAACCGAAAGCAGACCCTTTAGGATCAAGGACACCGCCGCGCGGTTCATCTCCTCGTGCTTCTGGAATAACCCTTGGAAGATGTCGCTGACGGACTCAAAGGCTTTCGCCACCCCAATGAGTACAACAACCGCGACCGTCCCTGTTTCATGGTTCCCAACTACAGCCAGTACGGCAATTAGGGCTAGGCCTACCGAGGACGTCAGGAGCCTAAGCCCCAAGTAGTCGTTGAACCCATAGACGCTTAGCGCGTCGGTCACTTGAGCCGTCCTGAGTTGGAGGTTTGCGAACTGAAATACCGGAGCAGCGAGCGCTAGACCTAGCGCGAACTGCCCAACCATAGAAGCATTTCCGACCTTTGCCAGCATTAAGAGAATCAGCCATTGGCATCCTCCATAAGTCACATTTCCACTGAGCGCCCAGAGAGAGTTTGAGGTCAGCCCGCGCCGAGGGATTGGCACCGGTGTAGCGAGTTCTGCGAGTGTCTGTGCGGACATCGGAAAGGGTGCCGATGGCGGGCCATACTTCATGACTCTGTGTGCGCGTAGCGCAAGCGTAATTTTGAGGTGGTATCGAAAGGGCGAGCAAAAACCGTTTTGGCAGCTAAGCAAGGGGCGACTACATCATAGCCGGCCCGATCTCACGCAGCCGCCGATCGCCGCGAGGGCCTGTCAGGCATCCCCCGCCGGCTTATAGTATCTGTTGTAGTTGCTGTAGTAGCCATAGTAGCGATAGCTGTCGCTCATGTCCGCGGTCACCTCGTTCAGCACCAGCCCCACAACGTTCGCGCGCATACGCTGCAGGGTGTTGAGGGCGGACCCCACAGCGTGGCGGTTGGTTTGGCCGGCCAAGGCGACGATGACAACGGCGTCTACGGCGGCGGCTATCTGCAGCGGCTCGGGGAAACCTAGAATGGGCGGCGAATCGATGACAATCAAATCGTAGTCCGTGGCGGCTTCTTCCAGGATACTAGGGAGGCTGGCGCCGATGAGGTCGGCGGCGCGACGGCTGGAGGAGCCGGTGGGCAAGATGTCCATGTCGGGGAGTTCCACGAGTCTGCACAGTTTTTCGCGCCATTGCAAGCCGTTCTGGAGCGCGGCTGCCAGGCCGGATTCCGGATTGATTCCCAGCTTGCCGTGGACCCCGGGACGGCGCATGTCGCAGTCGATCAGCAGGGTCTTGTGCTTCTGCTGGGCATGGGCGATGGCCAAATGGACGGCGGTGGTGGTCTTGCCCTCGGATGGCGCGGCGCTGGTGACCATCAGCGACCTGATACGGCGGTCGAAGGTACCCAGGAGGATGGAGTTGCGGAGGGTGCGGACGGCTTCTTCGAAGCTGGTTACATTGTGTTTTCGCTCCTCTGGCTCGGCGCCATTCGCGCGTATCAAAGCCGTAGTAATTCCTTGTTCCGTGCGGGCAGTGGCCAGGCGATGACGCCAGGACTTCACCTGAGGCAGGCTGCCCATCACCTCGGTCTTGAAGAGGCTGGAGATCTGCTCGGGGTCGCGGATGGATTTGTCGAGCAAGTCGCTCATGACTGCGGCGCCCACCGCCAGCAGAGTGGAGAACAGGAACGCCAGCACCACGTTGAGCCTCATGTTGGGGAAGACCGGCCTAACGGCGGCGCGGGCGGGATCGGCAATGCGGATGGCGCTGTTCTGGAATCCAGCGTTGATACCGGCCTCCTTGATTTTGCGGACCAGTTCCTCATAGAGCGTCTTATCGGCGTCGGCTTCACGCTTGAGGGACTGGTACTCGAAGCTGTGCGCGTTGAGGCGGTCAAACTCGGCCTTGGTCTCGGCGACCGCCGTCCGCAGCATGGTTTCGCGGTTGACGGACTCGCGATATTCGACCTCGACGCGCCGGGCCGCGTTCTGGCGTGCGTTGCTCAATTGCTGCTCGATCTCTTCGACTTGAACCGCGGCCTTGCGGTACTCGGGGTGGTTGGCGCCATAGTGTGTCTTGATGTCGGCGAATTTCTGGCGGGCTTCGTCCAGTTTGGCGGAGAGGGTTTTGAGGTTCTCTCCCTGGGTGGAAACCTGGGCCGATTCGAGCGAGCCACTTTGGACGGATGTCCAGGCGGATTCCTTACGGACGCGGTCGGTCTGCGCGTTAGTGTACTCGGTGTTGAGCTGGAGCAGCCGGGAGGAGAGGATGCTGGTCTTTTCCTCCGGATTGATGACGTTCAATTCGCGCTCAAACTGGGCGAGCGCGGCGGAGGAGCGCTCCATTTTGGCCTTCAATTCCTCGAGCTGCTTTTCCATGAAGTTCGCCAGTGAAGCCGAGGAACGGAATCGGATGTCGTAGGTATGTTCGACATACGATCGCGCGATGCCGTTAGCCACGTCTGCGGCCAAATGAGGGTCGGTGGAGCGATAGCTGATTAGGAGGAGATAGGTGTTCGGGGGCCGCGAGACCTTGAGCTTTCTCAGAAGGATTGGAGCATCCTCCAGGGCCGCGGACACTTTCTCAGGAGCCTGTCTTTCCACATCGAGGAGGTGGTACTGATCGGCGACCGGACGGAGAACGGAATCCGACTGAATAAGCTTCACCTGGGTGGCCAGGAACTGGTCGGCGTCATTCGCGGGCGTGCGGGCGGCGTCCTGACCGATGACGGCGGAGGGCATTTGGCGATCGACATCCACGGTGACGGTAGATTCGTAGATTGGCGTGAGGCGCGCGGAGATGACGATAGTGGCCGCCACGCAGCCGAGGACGAAGCTGAGGATCTTCCAGCGATGGCGGCGGAGGATCCAGAGGTAGTGGGTGAGGGGGACGGAGGACAGATCGGACGGCTCGGCGTCGTAACCGTACCACGCGGGCTGTATGGCTTGGTTCGGGGCGGGTGGAAGGGCTTTTTGTTCAGGCATGTTGTTGGACCGGGGATAGATTCGGCGCGAACTGGTCAATGTCAATGAACGACAAGGATGGCTGCCGCGGTGGCAGCTGTACCTAATACGAACATTTTCTCCAGGGCGCCCAAGGTCATCCGGCGGCCCTTGTTATCGGGCACATACAAAATGTCGTTTGCCAATAGCGGCGTGTCGGGGGCTTTACGTTCCATGATTTTAGTCAGAGGGATAGGGATCTCGTTCTTGCTGCCGTTCCCTTCGCGGCGGTAGATATAGGCTTCCTTGGCGGCATACGGCATGAGCCCTTGTGAGAGCGCCAGCATCTTGAGAACGGTCGACTCGGTGCCATCTCCCATGGGATAGGCGCCGGGCATTTTGACGTTGCCGATCACGTAAACCTTGCCGCTCTCCGGTACGCGGACCTCCTCGCCGCCGTTCAAGACGATGTTCAGGGCGGGATCGGCGGCATCGATAAGGCCTTTGACCAATATGCGCTGGACCAGGGCGGACGAGGCTCCGTCCGAGCCAGGCTGTGTGCGGGTCACCAGGATTTCGGGGCCGGCTTCCGGAGCGAGACCGCCGGCGCGGGTGATCGCTTCGAGCAGGGTGACAGGGCCAGTGGCCTGGAATGTGAGTGGTTGCTTGACGGCGCCAGCCACGGAGATGGGGTGGCTGTTGTATTCCGATACAGTTACCGTAACGAAGGGGTCCACGATAATCTGCTCGTTCTGCAGAGCCTTGGCAATTGCCAGTTCGAGTTCTCCCGGCATCAGGCCTTGCGCCTTGACCCGCTGTTTGAGCATCGGAAGGCGGACGAAGCCGTCGGCGCTCACGCGCACAGTGCGGGTCAGTTCCGGCGCGTCGTACACCGAAATAGCGACTAGGTCGTTGGCACCGATCGGTTGAGCGGGAAGATTGGCCCCCTGAGTCTCCGGCGCGGTAGCCGTGGGTCGTGTTTGCGCATACGTGGCGGGCAGGAAATGAGAAACGCAGACAAAGATCAAGACTGGCAATAGGGGTTTACGATCCGGCAACGCTTGTGGCATTGTTGTTGAGTCCTTCCAGAGTAGATTGGAGACGCAGCATGGTTTCCTGGAGTTCGGCCATGCAATTGACCACCGGGCCAAGTGTCTCATCGAGCCGGGCCCCCGCGGCCTGCGAGTTGAGAAAACTCAGAACTTCGCCGCGGGTGAAGTCGGAGAGATTGCGGGCACCACTGCTTTCCGAAGCGGCTTTCAGCTTCAGGTATTCGTCCTGGCTCAGGCGAAAGACTACCAACCGTTCTCTGCGGTTACGGCTCATAGGTCAAGCAGTCGGGAAGAGACGGGCCATCTCCGCGTAAGGGACCGCCCTCGACGGCACGGATCATCTCCCGGTTGATTTCCAAGGCTACGGACGCCAGAATCATCTTGATCCGGGCAATCTCACTGCCTGCCGATCCTGACAATGGAAGCGGCAGAAAACAAATCCCGGGAACAAGCGGCGCCGTCCGGAATAGATTGGCACACACTCTTCCAGCCCGCGGCTACGAAGCGGCCGGGCCACCACCTCCTCGTTTCGGGGCTTCACCCTGAGAGCGAACCACTCTGGCCGCGGTGTCATGCTGGCTGCCCCGTCGGAATTAAGGGTGGCTCGGTTCGCCGAATCCGCGACCCGCATGCCCGGCGAGTGTATAGACTTGTCCGTGCGGGCGATCGGGCGTCCTTGGAGCGAAGTGAACCGCAGCCATCGAACAAGGGCGCCGAACCGGCTGTCGGGGGCGATACGGAGGGTACCGAGAGTTCCAGAGCATCGTGGATGGGTACAGAGACTAGGTCCTTAACGCCCACGCGCTGGGCAGGGAACTCAGATCCGGACGGGCCGGTGCCCGCTCAACATGGACGGCTCCTTTAACGGAGTTGGCTAATACTCCGGTTGATACTGTCGACGTCTGCTCGCAGCCTGCTGATTTCTTGTTCCAGGGCAGCGAAGCCGATGCGGACTGCGTCGGGAATCGTGCCGGAGTTAAGAAATGCCAGCACTTCGGACCGGGTGAAGTCGGAGAGGTTGGCTGCTCCGCGTTCATCACTGGCTTCCTTGAGCTTCTGGTATTCGCTCTGGGTAAGCCGGAAAACGACGACCCGATTTCGAGGGCTTCTAACCATAGGCGATTATCGGAACGGGCGCTGGCGGATTGGAGAAGGAGACGATAGAAGTGACGCCAGGAGTAATGTGGCCAGCGAAGCGATGCTACCGGCGGAATCAGTAGCCCGGGAACAGCGGCTGATGGACGTCCTTGACGCGGTTGGATGATTGTTTATGGACGCCAATAAAAGCGAACGAAACATGTCGAGGTTCCTGGCGCACAGCGCTCGGGTGACGGCCTTCATGAACTCGAACGGGTGGGTCATACCAGACCGGCTGGCCTGAATCCGACGACAAACTGTCATTCCGGTCGCTCGAGTACCGTATATCATGCCGTATCCATGCGTTCGGCGAGCGCAATCACCTGTTCGTCCAGGCGATCCAGACGCCGTCTGACCCCGGCGAGTTGAAGGCTGATGAATGCCGGAGACGAAAGCGCCTCCGGCAAATCCAGTGCGGACACGGTAGCTGCGCGGACGAACTGAGACACATTGGTGGCGCCGCGTTCGCCGCAACGGGACTTGATTTTGCGATAGTCCTGATCCGATATCCGGATGCTGATCATTCTGGACATGCTCTCGGGACCAGACTGTTGCGGGACTTAATGCGGCGGGGCCGCCGGCTCCCCCGATCTAGTCAGAGCGCCGAACGGGCCACCTGTGCGATCTCATGCCGTGCAGTCCGGTCTGGTTAAGAGGGCCCATGCAGCTCACTACGAAGAGCTCGGTCGCGTTCGATCGGATATTAGAAATGCAGAGAACGCATTCCGTGCCCGCCTCACGCCACAGCCCCGGCCGCGCATCCGGAACCGGCAAGAGAGACAGCCATCCTACTGGGTCTGGCCCACCGGCGGTCAATCCTTACGGATAAGGAACGCTGCAAAATAGAAACCTCTAGGATCAGCCGGCTCTCTCCCTCGGTCGTGATCAACCTGCCGACAAGGCCCCGCAAAGGCCCCTCGGCTATCTCTACCGCTTCCCCCACCTTGAGAAAGGGCCACGGCTGCGGTTCCGTTCCGGAGCCGACCGCGCGGCGCACGCTCTCCAACTGAGAAGCATCTACGGGAGCCAGTTTGCTCCCAAATGCCACAAATCTGAAAACTCCCGGGGTGCTGAGGACATACCCGCGTGAGTATGTACCGAACCTGCAAAAGACATATTGAGGGAACAGCGGCAGGTCGACATCCTTGAAACGGCCTGCCGACCGATACCTGCCGCGATATACTGGCAGGTACCGCTCAACGCCTTTAATCGCAAGAGCGTCGGCGACCGCTTTCTCGCTGCGTGGCCTGACCACTACCGCGTACCACTCCGGATTCTCGATCGATATGGGGAACAACACCGGAATTGGACCTTGCCGAAAGAAAGCTCACGCTAGCTAAGGATCGCTCGGCGGCACGAGAAAGACCCTTTTGCCACTGACGACAAGAGCCCTATGGCTCTAAGGGAAATACCTAAAGAGTACCAAAGCAATACCCCGTATGGTACTAAAGGAATACACAGGAAGCATACAATGTTTCGGAATTGGTGTCAAGCGGAAAATTACAAGCGCCAGACAAGAAACACGGCTTCTTTAGGCTAAAATATCTACAGTTGTCCTATAAAGCGTGATATTTATAACGGTAGGGCTGGTGTAATCTGAGCTCACTCGCTCACGTGTCCAAGATAATACGACCAGAATCGCTCACATATCGCTGGCCTGAAGGCCGGCGGGCCAGTTGGCTCGTGATAAAGAACACCTTGTTGGCCCGCGGGTGTGCTGCTTGATCCCATTTTGAAGTACAACTTCACCGGAATGCGTGACTTGTTTGTAGGATCTCCACGATGTTCTGTGTTGTTGCGGAGAACTTCAGCCACATCGCAATTTCAGCAATCATAGTAACTTACGCGGTAACCTTACGCGCCGCAGGCCGCCCGGATATGCCTTGGAAGATTCGATGAGAGGATCGCCGGATGATCGGGTTGCGACGCTGCTTTTATTGTGCACCGGACGCGAACCGGCGTCTCCCGAGCCTGAGCGAGACGTTCTTGTTGCCGTACACTGTGTGCCATCGGCGAATGCGAATAAACTTGGGGATGTCAGTGTGCAGACCCAAACGGCAAGATCCATAATGGTGGACTCCAGGGTGCATAGACGCGGAATCCGGGTGCCCGCCCATGGCATCGTGTTACCGCGGCCAGGCGATTTGGATCGGCAATCGGGCGAAGTCTGCTACAGAAGATGCGCTAGCCGTGGGTCTCGTTCGCATCCGGCGGGCCCGTGGGCGCGCCAGCCACACCTCAAATCTCCCCATGTTAAGTTGCTGGTGCCTGATCGCAAAGCAGCCATCGATATATCGGAGGCGTTCGCGCTTACGTCAACTGAGTGAGGCTTTCGAAAGGTACGGGTCCCGGCAAGACAAATCCTGTGAAGTGGCTGTGGCGGGACGGTTGACGCCCAGCCAAGCAATTGCCCGGCGCGGAATCCGAACACGCCGAGCGGATGTCACGGATTACCGCCGCTGCTGCCGTACCAGCACAGCGGTACCTGAGGTTAATGCGGTCTGGCGGCCGAATGCGGTTGTCCACCAAGTCACTTCTATGGAATCAGAATCGCGCAAGGCGATTTTCAGTTGCCCTTTCGCGCCATCTTCCGACATCCAATTGAGGGTAGTGGTATTTCTTTTCTCCAGAGCGCCAAATACCCTGAACTGCACCTCGGGCGATATGGGTTTATCCGGAATCCGGTAGCGCGCCCAATATTTGCCGGACAAAACGCCTCGATCTTCGGAAAGGAAGAACTCTATGAACTCCGGCGGATACATCCCTGGTGTCTGCGCGTTTTGGGCCCCGGGGGCATAGAACCACTGCCCAGCGAAGGCCGGAGCGGCTGGACGTTCGGTGGTAAGGTGCGACTGTGCAGGTGCTTCCGGTGCCGTTTGATGTGCCTGGACGAGGGGCGGCGCCGTTTCGGTGGCTTCACCCGCTACGGCGGCCAACGACTCGCTCGCGTCAGGCAATTGATTCGCCGCTTGGGCTGGTTCGGCGTTTCCCGCCGGATTGAAGTTTTTGGGCGGCGGTGCCTTAGGGCGTGCCAGGGGACTCCTAGGCGGCCGGTTTTCATTTAGGGGCCGGCCTCCAGCTTTGACCGACGTGCTTTCAGGAGGGGCTATCTGGTTCGGCTGGGCAGAACGTCCCGAGGCCGGTGCTGGGCCTCGATCCGCTGAGTGCCCGCCGGATTCATTGGAGTCCAGATACCAGAGGCCGACACAAAGGAGAATGCAGCATGCTAAAATCCAAGGCCACTGCCGGCGCAGGAGGCGGGTGGGCGCCGGCGGTGGCGGCAAGACTGCTTCGCGGAGCGCAAACTGCTTGCACAGGTTCTCGTCATACTTGCGCCGTTTCTCTGGGTCCGCGAGGGTGGCAAGGATCTCGTTGAGCCGGACCATCTGGCGTTCGGCTGCCGATTTTAGCCTGTGGTCCGGCTGGTTATCCGGATGCAACAGGCGCGCCAACACGCGATACGCCTGGCGAATCTCCTCCAGCGATGCATCCTCTGCGACGGCTAGCTCTTCGTAGTAGTTCATTAGGGCGTGCTCTGTATGACGCCTGTATATGTCCTGCTTAACGTATAACGTTTGTACTCTATCTCGAGGAGAGTAGAATTTCGTACTTATGCGAGACAGAAACCATTGCTTCTTTATCCTTTCAGATGTAGTATGACATAGAAGCCTCTCCCGAGGTAATCAGACTATGAACTCTCCAATACGATCGTTTCTCTCGCTTCTGACCAGCGGCTGCCTGCTCCTCTTGACGGCGGCGCCGCCGTCCATCGGCGTCATCCGGTCCAACGGCGATTTCCAGGTGGACGGCTCTACAGTCAGAGGAAATGCTACCCTTTTCGAAGGCAGCACCGTCCAAACGGCTGCGGCTCAATCGAAGATCCGATTGTCGGGTGGGGCTCAAATTGTGCTCGAGCCAAATACGCGCGCGCAGGTGTACAAGGATCACCTTGAGGCCGCCACATTGCGGATTTCGCCAACAGGCACTCACACCGTCGCGGAAATCGTGGCCCAAGACGGCAACCACGTCTCCATCAGCGCAGTCCAGGGCTTAGTGGATGTCCGGAATAGCGCGGGAGTATTAGTCGCCACCGTCCGTCCTGGCTTGGCACTGGCTTTCCAGACGCAAGCTGGTGGCGCGGCAACGGCCACCCAGATGAGGGGCTGCCTGGTTATGAAAAACGGCCATTACCTCCTGACTGACGACACCACGAGCGTGACTGTGGAACTGCAAGGATCCGATCTGGCCAAGGACGTTGGTCATCAAGTCCAGATTACCGGTTCTTTGATCCCGGGCGCCACGGCGGCAGGCGGCGCTTCGCAGGTAGTCCAGGTGGTGACCGTGGCTTCAGTCGGTGCTAAGTGCAGCATCCCGCCCGGCGCGGGGGTAGCAGTGGGCGGGGGTCTGTCCACCGCCGCGATTGTCGCCATAGTCGCCGGGGTGGCGGCAGTCGCCAGCACCGTGGGTTTGGCGGCGTCCGGGACTTTTAGCGGCAAATCGGCGACCAGCACTCCGTGAGCGCGGAAGAAGTCACCTACAAGAGCCGTTCTATCAGTCCTTAAGTTCAGACGCGGCTGACTGCTTGCGTGTGGCAAGCAAGGCGATCATCACCACAATCCAGGCCGCGAGGGCCGGACGCGAAAAAGGGTAGTCTACAGTGGCATGCAAGAAAACTGCAACCACCCCTACACCCCAAGCCGACCCAAACGCCGGGCGCAAACACCAAAGAAACAAAGTCGCCATCGCAACTCCAAAGGGCAGCCCGCCTTCGGCGGTCCACTCCAGCCAGTCGTCATGTGCACGGTTAGCGAATTTCCCGGTATCGACGATGGCATACGCAGGGTACACCACGGGCCACGCGCCCAGGCCGAACCCAAACCACGGGCGGGCGGATATCATGCGCATCGAAGAGATCGCGAACTCACGACGGTTGGCGAATGGATCGGGGGTTTGTAGGCGTTCCCAGACTTTTCCCCACCCCACCACGGCGGTGAACACCGCCAGCAGTAGGGCAACACGCACTAGCGACCTCCCGACGGCGCGCTCGGAGGTGCGCCCTTGAAGCCACAAGAGTGCCGCTACAGTCACGATTTCGACGGAGGCCAGCACGAATCCGGCACGGGAGGCGGACGCGATTACGGACGCGTACATCACCGCGGCCATGCCGGAATAGAGGAGCGCGTCACGCCGCGGGCGAAAGGAGCCATAGATTGCCAACGGCAGCACCACTTCCATGAAAGCCGCGTAGTGATTGGGAGAGAGAATCGGCCCCATCACCCGCGCGATGTTTTCGGTTTGGAAGATCCAAAAAACTTTGCCCCCAGCCGTAAAGGTCTGCAGAGTCGCGAGCACCGCCACTAGGAAGCCGAACCACAGCATGGAAGAGCGGAACCAGCGGTGCACACGCGCTTTCTGAAAAAGTACAAGGCCGGCGATGAAGACCGCCAGTAACGTTGCCCAACGCGCGAGCGCGATTCTCGTCTCGAAAGGGGAAACCGTGCGCCCTGTGCAGTACTGGAGCAGGCCCCAGAATACGGCAAAAAGAAGCGGCGCCAACGGGTAAGCAAATCGCGGCGGAGCCCGAAGCGATCGGAGCACAGCACCAACGGCCAGCCCGAACATGCTGACCTCGAAAACGGCGACCGCCCAATATCCGGGCACCCAGAGCGTCAGAATGCCAAAAACAATCGTTGCGGCCAGGAGGTAATGCATCGAGTTCCGTAGTGTAACCCGAAGCGGGGCTGGTGCCCGGCGGTGCCCAGGCGCCCACGCAAACGGCAAGCCTGCACTCTTCAGACGCGATGTTGTACAAATTAGGGGAGACGCCGTGAACGCATCCATGCCAATCCGGGCAGCTCGGTTTGCGGCAGTCGCTGCGATCACCGCCATATTTGTAGTCATGTGCGTTTGGAGCGTCCGCATGGCGCTGGCGGACTACTGGTTTCGGCAGGAAACCCTGCCCGGAACCAGACAGGCGCTTTTCCTGGAACCTGACAGCGCCGACTACTATGTCCGCCTGGCGGCCATAGTGCAGGAGGGCAACTCAGTTGCATCCACGCAGGCGCTTCACCGTGCGGCGGGGCTGAACCCGTGGGATTCCCAATCCTGGATCGAACTCGGATTGCGCGCCGAAGCCGCCGGCGACCTGTTGGGTGCCGAGCGTAACCTGTTGCGCGCGGCCAGTGTCGACAAGCAGTACTTACCCAAGTGGTCTCTGGTGAACTACTATTTCCGGCGTGGCGACGCGGAGAAGTTCTGGTTCTGGGCGCGCGAGGCAACCGGGATGGCTTATGGCGATCTTACACCGCTGTTCACTTTGTGCTGGAAGGTCACCAGTGACGGCGCACTCATCGAACAAAGGCTGGACATCCCGAATGCCAATGTGGAAGCGAACTACTTGACCTACCTGGCAGGCCAGAACCGGATCGAGTCGATGACGCGGGCTGCCACCCGGTTACTCGCATGGAACCGGGAGGCCGACGCGCCGGTGCTGGTGGCCGCTTGCGACCGGCTGATTGCGGACGACCGCGCGGACCATGCGATCCAGGTTTGGAACAAACTCGCTGATCTGCGTAGAATTCCCTATGGAGTTTTGGTGCCCAGCTCTGGCAGATCTCTGACTAACGGCGACTTCAAGATATGGCCCAAGTCGGAAGGCTTTGACTGGCGGTTGCCGGGTGCCGGGGGGGTCACGACTTTGCTAGAGGAACATCCCGCGGGACTGCGGATTTCGTTCTCCGGTCGACAGCCGGAAACCTGCGACGTACTCACCCAGGTTCTGCCGGTCATGGAGACCTCAAGCTATGAATTGGGGTTTCTGTATCGTACAAACGGGATCGCGGCACAGACGGGGCTTGGGTGGCGGATTACGGATCTCAATGGGTCCAAAATTTTTGCCCAAGGGGAGAGCTTGGCGTCGGAGAGTGAGAGAGAGGAGAAACTCCCCTTCAGGACCCCAGTCGGCATCCGGCTCGCGCGCCTGACACTCGGGTATCAACGTGCCCCTGGAACTACTCGCATCGAAGGCTACATCGTTCTGCGCGAACTGCGCCTGACGCAGGCTCATTCGCGTATACAGCCCCTTAGACCGTAGTTCCTGAAAATCGCAAGTCCCACCGCTCCACTGATTTATCGCCGCCGTCGAGCCACCTGCGTTGCCTGGCTCCTAACAACAGTATGGGGCAGCGATGTCTGGATGTCCAGACCGTGGCCGGCGCTCGCCGTAGGTTAAAGGAACAGGTGGCGGAGACGAATTCCGCTGCCTGGCGAATCACTTAGGGCCGAGGCGGCGGCTAGAAAAGACGTTGAAAAGAAAGGAAACATAGTTTCCAAAATAATGACCCTTAGTGGGCCAGGGGCCCAAACCGGCTAACTGGGCCGCCGTATCAACTTGCTGAGGGTGCGCCTAACGAGGTACATTCATGGGCCGGTCCGAAGGTTCGCCTTTGCTCACACACTTACAACGCCCCGAGGTTCAGGAATGCTTGGATCGCGGCGCGCCCTATTGGTTCTTCCGATATTGGGAGGATCAACCGTGAGTTCTCTGCAAGCCTGCATGACTCCCGACGACTGTAATTGCTAACCTCGGTCTTACGCCAGGCAGTGGCAAGGAGGGCCAACGAGGGCCGTCAGAGCGCAAAGCGACGTGCCGGACGGCATGCAGAGCGTTTACCGGCGGTGGGTACTTGCCGTTCGTCGCAAACTCTTCTGGAATCCACGCAACCTCTAACGCAGTACCTTTCTTCAGTGTGCATTGTCGATAGAAGGCCACGGCAGAGTCCTCCAGGCACAATCATACAAGGTCCAACTTTGCAACTTCAACAAGGCGGTCGTGCGGGGCGGCCGGCGCATCTACGCTTCGTAATCCCGCTGTGGGTTCAAGACTGCGCTTTGTAGAACACGTACAGGAACACGGCGACACTGACGCTGGCCAGCAAATTTATAAACTCCATCAATACCGTTATCGCAGCAATCGCACCGGCAAGGACAGCCGATACGTCACGGATGAACACCACCGCCAGCATAACGGTTAGCAACGTCATGCCGATCAATGCGAAGAACGCCGCA
>Ga0181526_10000190_pt1 | contig 66726 bp, 59 predicted proteins | sample PEATcosm2014_Bin_35_FD_119750 | JGI IMG/M metagenome (GOLD analysis project Ga0181526, IMG submission 119750) | Peatland microbial communities from MTU Mesocosm Facility, Houghton, MI, USA - PEATcosm2014_Bin06_30_metaG | ecosystem: Environmental > Terrestrial > Soil > Wetlands > Peat | place... | reverse complement strand
CGTCGCTGGTCTGGCAGCCCTCCTGTTCGCCGCCGGATGCCGGCAGGATATGCAGGACCAGCCGAAAGTCATCTCTCAGCGCGGCTCGGAGATGTTTGCCGATCATCGCGGCGCGCGCCCGCAGGTGGCGAATACCGTGGCGCGGGGCCAGTTGCATGAGGACAGCTACTTCTACACGGGCGTGGTGCAGGGCGCCGATGGCTATCGCGAAGAGAAGAACGAGATGCCCTTCCCAGTGACTCTTGAGGTGCTCAAGCGCGGACAGGAGCGCTTCAACATCTACTGCACGCCCTGCCACTCGCGCGTGGGCAACGGGCTGGGCGAGATTGTGCAGCGCGGCTACAAGCCTGCCGCCAATCTGCACGATCAGGTGCGGCTCTCGCAGCCCATCTCACACTACTACTACGTGATGACGCATGGCTACGGTGCAATGCCGGACTACTCTGCGCAACTCGCGCCGGTCGATCGCTGGGCTGTAGCAGCCTATATTCGCGCCCTGCAACTGAGCCAGGCGGCCAAGGTCGAAGACGTTCCATCAGGAGTGCAGATTCGCAGCCTGAAGGATATTGCCACCGGAAGCGGGCACCCGGAGTTTGCCCAGCCGTGGACGCTGCCAACGACCGCCGTTCAGGCGGCTCCACAAGACCTAAAGCAGGGAACACCGGCAATGGCTCCAGCCAATCCGGCAGACCCTGCGATCAAGATCCCATTAGCCAAGCCGGCCCCAGCGGCTGCCAAGTAAGGACTGAAGGAATGGCTCACGAGACATACGCCAAGACGCTTCCTGCCGAGCTCGGCGCACCGGCCTTTGTGGATCGATGGAGAACGCGCGCGCTGGCGATTGGAGTGGGCTTTTCAGTGATCGCCGCTGGCCTGGCCTTCGCCGATGGCTCGATCGATCACGTGCTGCGGGCGTGGCTCTTGGGCCTGATGATGACCTTTGGCTTTTCAGTGGGTGGACTGGCGCTGCTAATGGTGCAGTACTGTTCGGGCGGCAAATGGGGACTTTTGCTGCGCCGGCCTCTTGAGGCCATGAGCCGCACGCTGCCGCTGGTCTTTGTCTACTGGGTTGTGATTGCGCTCTTTCAAAAGAAGCTCTACCTGTGGGCGCAGATTGACGACGCCGGTGCTGCGTTGAAGGCCGGCCTCATCAACGAGGTTCAGGCGCACGCCATCGAATTCAAGCGGCCGATGCTCAATCCTGAGGCCTTTTGGATCGCCGGTCTGATTTGCTTTGCCATCTGGGGCCTTTATACTTGGCGGCTCAATGTTCTTGGACTCGAACGGGATACGGCTTCCCCCGCGACCACGCCCGAGTGGATCAAGCGGCTTGAAAACCTGAGCGGCCCCGGCATCGTGATCTATGCGCTCACGATGACAGCTGCCGTGATCTATTGGGTGATGTCGCTTGATCCCACGTGGTACTCATCGGTCTACGGCCTGCTCTTTCTCGTCGGGCAGGCATACGGCGTGCTGGCGCTCTCGATCATCGTCGTGATCTCGCTCTCGAAGGCCGAGCCATTCAAGACGATCCTGCGCCAGACCGAGCAGCACGATCTGGGCAAGTTCACCTTTGCATTTGTGATGCTGAACATCTATCTGGCCTTCTCGCAGTTTCTGATCATCTGGTCGGGAAATCTGCCAGAGGAGATTCCCTGGTATCTCGATCGCATTCGCGGCAACTGGGGCATCATCATCACACTGGACTTTCTCTTTCACTGGCTGATTCCGTTTACGCTGCTGCTCTCGCGCGACCTGAAGCGCAATAAGAAGCGATTGGTCCGCGTCTGCCAGTGGATGGTCTTCGCGCGCGCCTTTGACCTTTTCTGGCTGATCGAGCCGAACTTCAAGGACGCGGCGCGCAATCTGCATTTCAGTTGGGGAATCCTTGAATATGTGACCGTGCCGGTGGCGATGGTGGCCTTCTGGGTGGCCTACCTGTGCACACAGTTGAAGACGCGGCCGCTGGTGCAGACCAACGATCCGCACCTTGCGGAGATACTGGAGCCTGAACATGCCCACGCATGATCCACACGATCCGGAGGATCGCAAGCCAGAAGAGATCGACGCATCGAAGGGCTTCGAGTCCTCCGATGTGCGCGTCTCGGGCGTCGCGGTTTTTTTGCTCTCACTCTGCTTCTTTGCCGGGGTAACGGCGCTGTTAGCCTACGGCATCGGCAAGGCGATCAATGCGCACATGGCGAGAGAAGATGGGCCGCGGAGCAAGTGGTCGCAGACTGTTGATGTAAGACCGCTGGGCGATATGCCCAACAACCCCGAGATGCAGAACAAGCTGGCCGAGATGACACAGAACTTTCCCACGCCGCGCGTGCAGACCGACGACGGCAACCAGGATGTGGCCGACCTGCACGCTCGTGAAGATCTGCTGTTGAACAACTACAGTTGGGCCGACCAAGGACAAGGCAAGGTAAGGATTCCGATCGAACGCGCCATGGAACTGATTGCTCTGCGCGGATTGCCGGTGGCTCCCGCGGTAGAGCAGGCGCAGTTGATGACCGGAGACGAGAGGCCCACGATTGCCGTGCCGTTGACCAGCGGGTTCGCGCGGACCGGGTATGAGTTGGATCAGGCCGCGGCACAGGCGGTCGAGGCCAAGCGAATGGGGCAGCAGAAGTAGCGAGCCGCGGTTTTGGGTTCATGGATTCCTGGGTCCCAAAAGCTGGACCTGGGGCACCCAGAAGTTGAGAGCGCGGAAGAGTATACGGGTTGAGCTTCGTAGCTTCCCACCCTTGCACAAAAAGAAGTCGCAAGGATGGGGCACCCAGTATCCTCGCTGAAACAGTGAGAAAGAAGGATTCATGCTGAGCACTGGCACGTCCCGGAGAACTTGGCGCGGCGCAGTTGCAGTTGTGGTGTCTCTGCTCGCGGCTTGCGTGGCGCTCGCTGCGCAGGTCTCGCGCTACGACGAGAAGCAGTTGGCGCCGGTCAGCGACAAGCCGCCGGCAATCCTCAACGGCGTGGGCATTGCGCAACATCTCGACCAGCCTTTGCCCCTCGGGCTCACCTTCACCGACGACGCAGGCAAGCAGGTGCAGTTGGCCAGCTACTTCGGAAAGAAGCCCGCGATTCTCGCTCTGGTTTATTACCAGTGTCCGATGCTTTGTTCGGAGGAGCTGAACGGTTTGACGGGCGCGTTGCAGATGGTGAAGCTGGTTCCCGGCAAGGACTTCAATGTGATTGTGGTGAGCATCGATCCCAGCGAAGGATCGGGTCTGGCCGCGACCAAGAAGCGGGGTTATCTCAAACGCTACGGCCATCCAGAGACGGCTGCCGGCTGGCACTTCATGACGGGCACGCAGGAGAACATCGACGCACTGACCAAGGCAGTGGGCTTCGGTTATGTGAAGATTCCAGGGCCGGAAGGCAAGCTGACGCAGTTTGCCCATGCAAGTTCGATTCAGATTGTGACGCCGGAGGGCAAGCTGGCGCAGTACTACATGGGCGTCGAATACTCACCGAAAGACCTGCGGCTGGGGCTGGTCGAGGCCTCGGCCAATCGCATTGGCTCTCCGGTGGACAACATTCTCACGTACTGCTACCACTACGATCCGACGGTCAACAAGCACACGCTGATCATCGCGCGCGTCGTTCAGTTGGGCGGGCTCGTGACGGTGTTTTCGCTGGGGGGATTCATGCTTGCGATGTTTCGCAAGGATGCCCGCAACGACGGCCAGACAGGGACAGGCACGAAGGTGAACGGATAACGGAATGAACCATATCAGTCCAGTAATCTGGCAGTTTCTCGTCAAGTGGCTGACGAACTTCTCGCTGTTTCCGCCGGAGGCGTCGAAGATTGCGCCGCAGATGGACGCTCTCTACTTTTTCATGGTGCTGGTCAGTCTGATCGGGCTGACTGTGGTGGTTCTACTGATCACCAGCTTCTCGATTCTCTACGGCAAGGGACGCCATCCTGTTGCAGTGCAGGTCGAAGGTTCGACGCTGCTCGAGGCAACCTGGACGATCATTCCGCTGGGGCTCTTCCTGGTGATGTTTGTATGGGGCGCGCTGATTTACTTCCGCGTCTACACTCCGCCGGCCAATGCGATGAATATCTACGTGGTCGGCAAACAATGGATGTGGAAGGCCGAGCACCCCGGCGGCCAGCATGAAATCAACGCGCTGCACATACCGACGGGTAGGCCGATTCAACTGACGCTGATCTCGCAGGATGTCTTTCACAGCTTTTCGATTCCGGCATTTCGCGTGAAGAGAGAGGCGATTCCTGGCCGCTATACGACGGTGTGGTTCGAGGCGACAACGCCGGGGACGTATCACTTGTTTTGCACGCAATATTGCGGCACGAACCATTCGCAGATGATCGGCGACATCGTTGTTCTGACGCCGGAGGACTACAGGAAGTGGCTGGCTAGTTCTACGAGCGGCGCTTCGCTGGCGCAGAACGGCGAGCGATTGTTTGCAAGCTTGAGTTGCGCGGCCTGTCACAATTCGCGGCCCGATGCGCGCGGACCTTCGCTGGCCAACGTCTACGGCGCAAAGCTGGCGCTCTCTGCCGGTGGGACGGTGACGGCTGACGACGCATACCTGCGCGAAGCAATTCTGAATCCATCGCAGCATGTAACGCAGGGTTACGCGCCCATCATGCCTACCTATCAAGGCCAAATCAGCGAAGAGGGAGTGATCGCACTGGTTGAATACATTAAGAACCTCGACTCCAGCTATCGCATCCAGCAGACTCTGAATACAACCGACCTCTTGCCGGAGAGCGAAGGCAAGGCGCCGGTTGCAGCAGTGCCAGTCTCGAAAGGAACGGTGAAGCCATGAATAGCCCCACCATTGTCAGTCTTCCCGACCAATCGACGGCCAGAATTCCCAGGGACAATTTCTGGACAAGAGAGAATGGTCTGCTGAGTTGGCTGCTCACCGGCGACCACAAGCGGATCGCGATTCTCTACCTGATCTCGCTGAGTTTCTTTTTCTTCATCGGCGGCGCATTGGCGGGGCTTATCCGTCTTGAGCTCTTGACGCCGCAAGCCGATCTGATGGCCACCGACACCTACAACAAGGTCTTTACCATGCACGGCGTCATCATGATCTTTTTCTTCCTGGTGCCGTCGGTGCCGGCGACGCTGGGCAATTTCCTGATCCCGATGATGATCGGAGCCAAGGATCTTGCGCTGCCCAAGATCAACCTGCTCAGTTGGTATCTCTACATGGCGGGGGGCATCCTGGCCATCTACACCATGGCCACCGGTGGCGTGGACACAGGCTGGACCTTTACGACGCCGCTTTCGACACACTACGTCAACACCAACGTGCTGACCACAGGCCTGGCGGCGTTTATCGCGGGATTCAGTTCGATCTTCACCGGACTTAACTTCATCGTCACGATTCACAAGATGCGCGCGCCTGGGATGACCTGGTTCCGGCTGCCGCTCTTTGTGTGGGCACACTATGCAGCGAGCATTCTCATGGTGCTGGCGACGCCAGTGGTGGCGATCGCCATCGTGCTCGTTGCTCTGGAGCGCACGATCGGCATTGGCGTCTTCGATCCAACGAAGGGCGGCGACCCGCTTTTATTCCAGCATCTCTTCTGGTTCTACTCGCACCCTGCCGTCTACATCATGATCTTGCCCGGAATGGGCGTCATCTCCGAGGTCATCTCCAACTTCAGCCGCAAGCGCGTCTTCGGCTATACGGCAGTGGCCTTCTCGTCGGTGGCCATCGCGGTCTTCGGCTTCTTCGTCTGGGCCCATCACATGTTCATCATGGGCATCTCGAACTACGCGGTTCTGGTCTTCTCGCTACTCACTATGCTGGTCGCGGTGCCGTCGGCTATCAAGGTCTTCAACTGGACGTTCACGCTTTACAAGGGGTCGATCACTTTCGAGACGCCAATGCTCTACGCCTTCGGCTTCCTTGGCCTTTTCACCATCGGAGGACTGACCGGCGTCTTTCTCGGCGTCTCCGGAACGGACATTCACTTGACCGAGACCTACTTCATTGTGGCGCATTTTCATTTTGTTATGGTCGGCGGCATGTTGATGGCATTTCTCGCAGGGCTTCACTTCTGGTGGCCGAAGATGACCGGCCGCATGTATCCGGAGAAGTTCTCGCAGATGGCCGCGGTGGTTACCTTTATAGGATTCAACCTGACCTTCTTTCCGCAGTTCATCCTGGGCACGCTCGGCATGCCGAGGCGCTACGCCTCCTATCCTCCTGAGTTCCAGGTTCTGAATGTCTTTTCGACTGCGGGCGCAACGATCCTTGGCGTCGGCTACCTGATGCCGGTGCTCTACCTGCTCTGGTCGTTGAAATACGGAAAAATCGCGGGCAATAACCCGTGGCAGGCGACAGGGCTCGAATGGCAGACGCAGTCGCCGCCGCTGACAGAGAACTTTGCCGTAATGCCAGTGATGGACCACGAGGCCTACGACTACGAGTGGCTGGCAGACCAGCAGCAGAAGCAGGCCGGGAAGGCAGCGGAGGTGACCAGTGCCAGATAGCCCCCTGATCGCCCATAATGAGGAAGAGCTCAGTTACAACACTGACAATAATGACAATTCCCACGATCAGCACCCGCCCTACCTGCGCCATCACTTCAGCTCGCCTGGGCAGCAGGCCGACGCCACGAACTTCGCAATGTGGATCTTCCTGCTGACTGAGGTGATGTTCTTCGGCGGCCTCTTTGCCGCGTATCTGATCTATCGCAATTGGTACTACCCCGCATTTGTGGCCGGTTCGCACCAGTTAAACGTGATCTGGGGGACGACGAACACATTTGTCCTGATCCTCTCCAGCTTCACGATGGCGATGGGCGTATGGTGCGCGGAGACGGGCCGGCGGAAGGGCCTTGTTCTCTGCCTTTCGCTGACTTTCATCCTTGGGCTGGGCTTCCTCGGCATCAAGACGATCGAGTACTCAGAGAAGATCGAGAAGCATCACGTTCCCGGCTTCCACTACAGCCTGCAGTCGTTTGTCGATCCGGCGTCCGACCCCGAGATCTTCAAGGAGTATCACGACAAGCCGCTGATGGCCGACATGGCGCGCCATACAGAACTTTATTTCTCGCTTTACTTCATCATGACCGGCATGCACGCGCTGCACATGATCATCGGCATTGGGATTCTGGGATTCATGATCGTACGCGCGCGGGCCGGGGCTTATACCTCGGGGCATGTGACGATGGTCGAGAACTTCGGCCTCTACTGGCACTTCGTCGACATCATCTGGATCTACCTCTTCGCCCTGCTCTACCTGATCAGCAGGCACCAATGAGTGCAGGGAATAGGGATTGGGGATTAGGGAACAGCGGGCAACCGCCAGAGGATTAGCGGAATGAGGGAACCTATCGAACACGCGCAGAACGGGGCGCATCACATCGTCGGCCCTGCAGTCTACGTGGCCATTCTCTTCGCGCTCCTGGTGGGCACCGCGCTCACGGTTTGGGCGTCGTTCCTCGAACTGGGCCCATGGAATCCCATCATCGCGCTGGCCATCGCCACCACCAAGGCCACGCTGGTGGTGCTGTATTTCATGCACGTGAAGTACTCGACCAAGCTCACGAAGCTGACCGTCTTCAGCGGCATCTTCATGTTTCTGGTGCTGATCTCGATGACGCTGGCCGACTACATCACACGGGCATGGGGCAGCTGGTAGTGCGCCGTTTCTAAACAGAAATGCGAGCTGGCCTTACTCGATAGCTGAAGCGGAAATCTCGTGCAGCCAGCCGGGGGCTTTTAGTAGCTCTCTTGGGCGGGAGCCATCGGCTGCACCTACGAGGCCATCGCGCTCCATCAGGTCGATGAGATGCGCGGCGCGGCCGTAGCCGATTCTCAGCCGCCGCTGGAGCAGCGAGGTCGAGGCCTTGCCGAATTCAAAGACCAATGTTACCGCGTCGTTGAAGAGCGGGTCATTTTCGTCGGGGTCAGGATTGGAGCCATCGGTCTGGGCGCGCTCGTCCTTGGGCGATTCGAGGAAGCCCTCGACGTACTCGGCCTGACCCTGCTCCTTCCAGAATTCGACAACAGCAGCGGTCTCTTTTTCGCTGACATACGGAGCGTGCAGGCGCATCAGGCGGCTGGTTCCGGGCGGCAGGAAGAGCATGTCGCCGCGGCCAAGCAGAGCCTCTGCCCCGTTGGTATCGAGGATGGTGCGCGAGTCCACTTTTGTGGCCAGGCGGAAGCTGATGCGCGTCGGGATGTTGGCTTTGATGAGGCCGGTGATCACGTCCACGCTGGGCCGCTGCGTGGCGAGGATGAGATGAATGCCGACGGCGCGGGCCATCTGCGCCAGCCGGGTGATCGACTCTTCAACATTCGCGCGGTCGAGCATCATCAGATCGGCCAGCTCGTCGATAATGATCACGATGCAAGGCAGCGGCTGCTCGTCCGGGTTGTCGTCAAAGAGCGAAGGCATCACTCCCTCGAAGAGCTTGTTGTACTGGTCGATGTTGCGCACGCTGCGCGAGGCCAGCAGCTTGAGGCGCCGCTCCATCTCGCGGACGGCGTTGCGCAACGCGTTGGCCGCAAGCTTGGGCTCGGTGATAATCGGCGTGAAGAGATGGGGCACGCCTTCATACATGCCCAGTTCGACGCGCTTGGGATCGACGAGAATGAGCCGCACCTGTGAGGGCGTGGTGCGATAAAGCAGGCTCATGATCATCGCGTTGATGGCCACCGATTTTCCTGAGCCTGTGGAGCCGGCGATGAGCACATGAGGCATTCCCGCCAGATCGGCGGTGATGAAGCGGCCATTAATGTCTTTGCCCATGGCGATGGTCAGCCGCGACTTGGCTTTGTTGAAGACCTCCGACTCGAGGCAGCCGCGCAGGTTGATCGTCTCGCGGCGGTGGTTGGGCACTTGAATGCCAACGGTGTTTTTGCCGGGCATGCGCTCGATCAAAATACTCTCAGCCCGCATGGCGAGGCAGAGGTCGTCGGCCAAGCCGGTGACGCGCGAATATTTGACGCCCGCCTCGGGCTTGAACTCGTAGGTTGTGACCATCGGCCCAGGATTGATCTGAACCACATCGCCGCGAACGTCGAACTCGCCGCATTTTTCCTTCAGAACGCGGGCTTCATCGCGCAGTTCGTCTTCGCGCACGGCCTGCGGCCCATCGCCCTCGTGGAGCAGCGTGCTGGGCGGTAGTTTGAAGCCGCTTATGTGCTTGGGGGCCACGACCACCGTGCGGATCTCGGAATCGGCCCGCAGGTGGATTTGAATCTCTTCACTCTGCGGCGTGGCTGGAGCCGATGGGGCAGTTGGCACAAGCAAGGGCTGAGCAGCGGCCGGCTCAAACCGGGTGGTGCCGAAGCGCGACTCCAGAGGTTCAAGCCGCGGAGGCTGGGGCCGTTCGAGCGCAGGCGGCGCAGCTACAGCGGTCTTTGTGACGGGAATCTGCTCGACTGGCGCGGGCGGCACTTCGCCGGCGGCACGCTCCCAGATGCTCGTTCCAGTAGCCATAACTGTTTTCTGGCCTGCCGCCGACGGAATCGTGCGTCGGAAAGCCGGAATGTCCTGCGGGTCGGTCTGCGGTGTGCGCTTGTGGCGAAAGAGGCGGGCGAAGAAACCGAGTTTTGCCCCGTCCGAAGCTTCCAATGATTCTGCTTCCGGCGTGGGATCAGGGATGAGCCGCGGAGGGACGGGCTGCGGGCCCGTCTCCTTCAGGCTCTCTTGCATCCGCAAAGCCTCGCGCTCGGCGAGCCGCGCTTCCTTGCGTTCCCGGCGCTCTTCACGCCAGTTGCGCCAGCGGTCGCGCAGGTTGAGCGCCTGTAGCCAGCGGTCCCCGACTCCCTCCTTGATGGCCCAGAAGCTGATGGATGATGCAAACCAGAGTCCGGCAGCGGCCAGCACTCCAGCCACCAGCCATGCACCCTGGATGTTCAGATAGGTGACGAGTTGCCCAGCAATGAGCTTGCCAACCAGGCCCTCCACCGGCACAGCGTGCATCCAGCGCCAGTTCCAGGGCAACAACCCAAAGCAGGCGGGGAAGAAAGCCAGCGCCAGCACCGTGCCCATCCAGCGCAGCCACGCCGCGCCGCCGGGGCGCGAACGCATCCAGGTCCAGCCAAGGCCGCCGAGCCACAAAGGCAGGAAGAAGGCTGTGATGCCGAGAGTTTGCAGCAGCAGGTCGCCGAGCCACGCGCCAAAAAGGCCAACCCAGTTGCCTACGGCATGAACTCCGGCCGCACCCGACGCTGTGTTCCACGAGGGGTCGGTCGGATGATAGGTGGCAAGCGCAAGGAAGCCGAGCAATGCAGCCAAGACAAGCATCAGGCCCAGAAGTATATTGAATGGCCGGCTGCGCGTCGGCGCGAGAACGATGCGAATAGGTTTCATAGCGTGGGCGCTCCGCCTCCGTGGCCGCTCCGGACCCTGCCGCGAGCGAACTGAAGAGCGGACGAAGACTCCCAGAGCAGCCTCTATTATCTCTTCATGGAAGGCGAAGTTTGGGCAAAAAATGGCTAGAGGAACCAGCGGCATCATCGGCGACACGGCGATCCGTAGAACCCCAGACCGTCACCAACGAAAAGACCGCCCATACGCTGACAATCGCTGAGACCATCTGGACGGAGAACTGTTATGAGTACGCGAAAGACGAGCCTGCGCAGATGGCTCGGCGCACCGGTTTCGAATCCGTCGCGAAATGGATGGACGCAGAATGGGGCTTCACCGAAAACCTGTTTGTCGCGGTGTAACTCCGATCGTCCTCTCAGAATGGGGCGACCGCATACTCAAGCGATGCGCAGAGCCTTTTGTACGGCCTCGGGTTCGCGGTCGATCACCCGCAGATAGGCGCGCGCCGTCCCGTCGGGAACGCGCCGGCCCTGCTCCCAGTGGCGCAGCGTATTGATGTTGAAGTCGAAGCGATCGGCAAACTCTTTTTGCGTCATTCCCAGACGGCCGCGGATCGCCTTGATGTCGATCTCGGGCGGGATGTGTACGACGTACTGGCTCTCGTCGGCAGTGCCATTGGCAAAAGCGATGGCCTCTTCAAATCCCCTTAGAATGCTGGCTCCAATTTTGCTCATTTCCCCAACCTCCGCCTACGGTGTATCTCCACCAATATCTCCGACAATTTGTGGTATGCCTTGATCTCAAACTGCTCCAGATCTTCACGTTCATTCTTGGCATATGCGGAGAAGAGATAAAGCGGCATCTCCATGTCGTGAAAGAAGTAGATCACGCGCGCTCCACCTCTTTTGCCTCGCCCTTCCAACCCCCAACGAACTTTCCTCACCCCGCCCGATCCAGGAATCACATCGCCGACCGTGGGGTTGTAGGCCAGATAAAGGACCAGTTCCGCCCGCTCCGCGTCGTCCATCAGCTTCTTCGTCGCACTGAGGAACTCGTGCGTCTCCACTACCGATATGGGCCGCGTCTCAGGCAAGAACTATTGTAGTTCATTGAACTACTCGATGCAATTCATTCTTGGGGCTGATTGTCGGGGTTGTTCTGGGTTTAGCGGAATTCCAGGTCCCAAACGCGGGACCTTTGGTACCCGCAAACTACAGCTAAGTCATTGATTTTAGTTCGTTAAGACTCTTAATCCCGTGGCACCGGACTATTCGGTTTTTCCCCTTGAGTGCAAATTGCCAGAATGCGGTTCCTGCTAGAACTTCGACAGAATCGAACCCGTCCTCCGTGGGAGCTTCATACAAATAAACCTTCCACAATCCCTCTCCACTCATCCCGCCAAGAGATTTCGGAGGAGGCAATTGGGAAACATTGAAGTTTTCGTCGCACAAGTCGAATGCTTCATTCATCTTTGATCCGAGAAATCCGACCTCGGCCCCCAAGTGTTCGACACTCGCGTGTTTCTGGGTGAACGTCCCTGTACAACCCGGAATGCCCATCAGAAACCAAGCTTGTATATAACTTCCCGGCGGGAGAGATGGTTCCAGTATTGAAAGGCTATAGAAGACCTTAAAGGCTTTGATCGCACCCACATAGGCGTCGGGAATCTGTAATAGAGCGATGTCCGGCCCTTTTTCAGTCCAAACAGCTGACTGCACAGGCCCGATCGGAATAACCGCACTGACATCAATCAAGTGGCTATGGTCAACGTTTTCTCTCAATGTGACTCCAAGCCGATGAGATACTCTCAGAACTTCCTGCCAAACATGTCTTGCTGTGAGGATGTAGTGAACTGCGCCGATCTGAACAAGCGTGCCACTCCCAGCGAGACTCAACACATCACTCTAAGCCAATGTATTCACTGCGAAGAGGCCTACTGAATACATGCCTATCGCTTTGACGATTCGCAGACGTTTCTCTTCTGATGCTGCGTCTGTGCCTTTAAGGAATAACTGAATTTCATCGATGTTCACGTTACTTGTTCCCCACGATACCTTCAGTAGATAGAGTTCGGGGTGGGCGACAAATGTCGCCCACCCCGACCAACCCTCGAGCAACGCTAACTGCTCAAGCGCCGCTTACTTCTTGTCTTCCACGTCCACATACTCGGCGTCGATCACGCCTTCGTCTTTCTTGGTTCCGGCTTCGGCTCCGCCGGCCCCGTCGCCGCCGGGAGTTGCGCCTGGCGCCGCGCTTGCCGCTGTCGCCTTGTAGACGATCTCGGCGAGTTTGTGGCTGGCGTGCGTCAGCTTCTCGTGCTGGGCCTTCAACTCCTTCGATGTCGGCGTGCCTTCGAGCAGCTTCTTGCTCTCTGCCAGCACCGACTCGACCTCGGCCTTGACCGGAGCCGCCTCAGCGCCCGAGATCTTGTCGCCGGAGTCCTTGAGCATCTTGTCGATGTTGTAGACCATGCCATCGAGCGAGTTGCGCGCGTCGATCTCGTCGCGCTTCTCCTTGTCCTCAGCGGCGTGGGCCTCGGCCTCCTTAGCCATTTTCTCTACCTCGTCCTTGCTCAGGCCCGAGCTGGAGGTGATGGTGATGCGCGTATCCTTGCCGGTGGCGTTGTCTTTGGCCGTCACGTTGAGAATGCCATTGGCATCGATATCGAAGGTCACCTCAATCTGTGGCACGCCACGCGGCGCCGGCATGATTCCGCCCAGCTTGAACTTGCCCAGTGTGCGGTTCTGCCCGGCCATGGGCCGCTCGCCTTGCAGCACATGCACCTCGACCTCGGTCTGCGAGTCTGCCGCCGTCGAGAAGGTCTCTGTCTTCTTGGTTGGGATCGTCGTGTTGCGCGGGATCATCGATGTAGCCACGCCGCCCAGCGTCTCGATCGAAAGCGTCAGAGGCGTCACGTCGAGCAGCAGCAGATCCTTGACCTCACCGGCCAGCACGCCCGCCTGCACGGCAGCGCCGATGGCCACCACCTCATCGGGGTTTACACCGCGATGCGGCTCGCGGCCGAAAAGTTCCTTGACGATCGCCTGAATCTTGGGCATGCGCGTCTGGCCGCCCACCAGGACCACTTCGTCGATCTTGTCCACACTGATGCCGGCATCTGCGATTGCCTTCTTGCAGGGCTCGAGCGAGCGGAAGAGCAGGTCTTCGACCAACTGTTCGAGCTTGGCGCGCGTCAGCTTGCGGACCAGATGCTTCGGGCCGGTCGCGTCGGCGGTGACAAAGGGCAGGTTGATCTCGGTCTCGATGGTTGTCGAGAGTTCGATCTTGGCCTTTTCCGCGGCGTCCTTGAGGCGCTGCAGGGCCATTTCGTTGCCCTTCGAACTGAGGTCCAGTCCCTGCTCCTGCTTGAACTCGGAGATCAACCAATCGACGATGCGCTGGTCGAGGTTGTCCCCGCCCAGGTGCGTGTCGCCGTTAGTGGACTTGACCTCAATGACGCCTTCGCCCACCTCTAGAATCGAGATATCAAATGTGCCGCCACCGAAGTCGTAGACGGCAATCGTCTCATCCTTTTTCTTGTCGAGCCCATAGGCCAGTGCAGCCGCGGTGGGCTCGTTGACGATTCTTTTCACATCAAGCCCGGCGATCTTGCCGGCGTCCTTCGTCGCCTGACGCTGCGCGTCGTTAAAGTAGGCGGGAACCGTAATGACGGCCTCACTGACCGTCTCACCCAGGTAGGCCTCGGCGCTTTTCTTCAGTTTTTGCAGGATCATGGCCGAAATCTCGGGCGGGGTGTACTCCTTGCCCTGGGCCATAACGCCCACGTGGTCGCCCTGCGAAACCACCTTGAAGGGAACCATCTTCATCTCGTCGCTCACTTCGTTGTAGCGGCGGCCCATGAAGCGCTTGATCGAGAAGATCGTGTTCTCAGGGTTGGTGATGGCCTGACGCTTGGCGACCTGGCCGACCAGCCGCTCGCCACTCTTCGAGAAGCCGACAACGGAGGGTGTGGTACGCGCACCCTCTTCATTTGGAATGACTTTTGGTTCGCCGCCTTCGAGAACCGCGACGCACGAGTTGGTGGTGCCAAGATCGATGCCGATGATTTTAGCCATGATGGTTGTGCCTGCCTGGTGAATGAAGTTTCTGACTCTTCTATCCTGCCAGATTGAGTGACTTATTGTCAAGATTTCTTGATCATATTCGCATAAACTATTCACCGTCTTGCATCGAAGCCGAAAAGACTCTTGCAATTTAAATAGGACATATTTAGTCTTATTTCTGAATACACGACTATTTTAGTCGTAGTTTAACCGGAGGTCTTTGATCTTGCTCTTCAACTCGTTCACAAGGGCGTTTAGACGCAGCCGGTGGCTGGCTTTCTATCTTCCGGTCCTGATCACCATCGGGGCTGGGGCACAGGATAAGCCCTACTTCGTCACCTATTCTCACGATCTGGAGGAACCCGGCAACCTGGAGATCGAGACCAAGACGGCTCTGGCGCAACCCGGCGCAGGCAACCGCTATGGAGCCACGGCGATGGAGTTGGAGTACGGCACGCGCGCCTGGTGGACGACCGAACTTTATCTCGACGGCCAGGCCACAGGCAATGACTCGACCCTCTATACCGGCTGGCGGCTTGAGAATCGCCTTCGGCCGCTCATGAAGGATCACGCCATCAATCCAGTGATTTATATCGAGTACGAGAACACCTCAGGCGCCGATAAAACGATCCTTGAAGTGGTCGGCCATGACAGCCAGGCCGATTTGGCGCCGCTCAACGGCGAACTGCGCAGGGAGCATCAACACGAGGCGGAGCTGAAACTGATTCTCTCCTCCAACATTCGCGATTGGAATGTCAGCGAGAACTTCATCTCCGAGAAGAATCTCGGCCATGCCCCGTGGGAGTTCGGCTACGCAATCGGTGCGACGCGGCCTCTGCGCAGCGCCGCCAGTGGCCGTGAATGCACCTTCTGCGCTGAGAGGTTCATCGCCGGCGCGGAGGGCTATGGCGGCCTGGGCGATACCTTTGCCCTGACGATGCGAGACACCTCGCACTACATTGCCCCGCTCATCGGCTGGCAACTGCCCAAGGGAGTGCGGTTCAGCTTCTCGCCGGGCCTTGGCTTGACAGGCACGAGTCTCGCCAGGGTCTATCGCGTGGGCCTGGCCTTTGAATTTGAGCAGGTTGGCGGCTGGTTTCGGCGGTCAAATGGAGGGGTACAATGAAGCGGTTTGCAAGCGGTATTCTTGCGATCTTCCTGGGCGCAACTCTCTCGTTGGCTGCAACCTCCAGCTCCCGTTGGGCAGAGATTCCGGCCAGAGAACACGCCCAGACAAATCCACTAGCTAACCAGACTGAGGCCACCGCAGCCGGTGCGCTCGTTTATCGCGAGCACTGCCAGCAGTGCCACAAGACCAACGCTCAGGGCGACGGACACAAGCGGCCTTCGTTGCGCAGCGAACGGCTGCGCTCTGCCAGCGACGGCGACATTGAATGGTTTCTGCGTCAAGGCGATCTGAGCCACGGCATGCCATCATGGTCAAGCCTGCCCCAGGCGCAGCGCTGGCAGGTCGTGGCCTATCTGAGGTCCATTCAATAGAGACTTCAATGTTCGCGACCCGAGCTTGACCGGCCCTGAGGGAGCAGCCAATTCGTGCCCTGGTTTGCACTGAAGTCATCTTTCTCCACAACCGCGAGACCTGCTAGCATCTGATAATCAAAGCGGCACAAAATTGCTCCGTTTTCGTCGAGCTGTTGGAGTCTCATGCACTCTCTAGATCCCCAGGCGGTTGCGTCGGCGTTCGGATATTCGCAGCTCGCGACCTGGGAGTGGAATCCCTCCACGGACGAGTTCCGCTGGACCGCTGGACAGGCTGAGGTCTACGCATACCCCGCCCGCGAGATCAACTCTTCCAAGGCATGGTTTGCGATCGTGCATCCGGAGGACCGGGAGAGGGTCCGGCAAGCGACAGAACGGGCGCTCAAATCCATACCTGGTTTTCGCGAGCATTTTCGTGTCTTCACCGGAGACGGCAAGATCCTCTGGATTCTCGGATACGGGCAGCTTGTCCGCCTGCCTGACCAATCGGTCCGCATGTTAGGCATGAACATGGAGGTCACCGACTGGGTCGAAGCGCTGGCGGCAAGCGAGACTCGATTCAGCGCCACATTCGAGCAGGCGGCCGTCGGAATCGCGCATGTCGGCATCGATGGAAAATGGATCAACGTAAATCACCGCTGCTGCGAGATCGTCGGATACTCCAAAGAAGAAATGCTCAAGCTGACCTTCGCCCAACTCACGCATCCCGCCGATCTGCATACCGATCGCACATTGGTTCGAGAGCTACTGCGCGGCGAGCGATCGAGCTATTCCGTCGAAAAGCGTTACTACACCAAGGGCAAGCGCGTGGTCTGGGCCAATCTCACTGTCTCGCTGGTGCGCAAGAGCGACGGACACCCCGACTACTTCATCTCTGTGATCGAAGACATTACCACCCGCAAGCGCATCAAGGCGCAGCGGGACGAGATGATCGAGATTCTGGAAGAGCGGGTCCGCGAGCGGACCGCGGAGCTTGAAAAACTCTCCATGACCGATGCTCTCACCGAGGTCGCCAATCGCCGCCGCCTCGACGAGCAGATGGAACTTGAGTGGGATCGAGCGGTGCGCGGCGGCAAGCCCATTTCAATGGTGATCATCGACATCGATCACTTCAAGGAGATGAATGACAGCCTGGGCCACGGGCCCGCAGACCGCGCGCTCATCACCTTTGCAGCCGAGTTGAAGCAGATCGCCCGCCGCCCTGCCGACCTGGTTGCCCGCTATGGCGGCGACGAATTCGTTCTGGTGCTCCCAGAGACAGGGCCCGAGGGAGCCATGGTCATCGCGCAGCAAATCCAGATGGCTGTCGACCGGCTCGAACTCCCCAACCCCGGCTCGCCGATCTCCGGCAGAATGACCATCAGCCAGGGAGTCGCAACCGCGTGGCCGGCAAAGAAGGGTTCCAGCAGCGACCTGATACTCCACGCCGACCGGGCGCTCTACATCGCCAAGCAAGGGGGCAAGAACCGCTTCTCCTGGACGGCCTGCGCCGAGGCCCCCGTCGAAGGCGCATGAGCGGGCAGAGTTCCTGCAAAGAACCTCTGATCAGACAGGCGCTTGAAAAGGGCACGGCTTCAGTCGTGCCGCAAACTCAACAAAGAGGCGCCGGGCCTTAGCCCCTGAAGAATTCCTTCTTTCAAACCTACCTGTTCCCCAGTTGGCAGGGTTGCAGTTTCCTGTTAGCCGGTCAACCGCCGGGGACTCGGAAACTCAAGTGCTGAGACAGTTGAATGAAAGACTCAGCGACAATCCAGCCAGAGCTCGCGAGTTTTCGAGCACAATTTGACTGGACGATCATAAGTTCGACGATTTGGATTTACTCTTCGCGAAGCAAGACCACTGGTTCGACCGATAGCGCACGCTGAGCGGGAATCCACGTCGCCACGAGACCGAGCAGAGCCATTGCCACCACCACACCTGTGAGAACTACGGGATCGCGGGGCGTAGCCTGATAGACGATGAAAGCCAGGATGCGGGTTGCCAGTAGTCCCAGTCCAAGCCCAGCAGCCGAGCCGATCGCCAATAGTTTGAAAGTGCGTCCCAGCGCTGCCTGCAGCACCTCTTTGCGTCGTGCGCCCAGGGCCACGCGAATCCCCAGTTCCTTGAGCCGCCTGCTCACCGAGTAGGCCGACATGCCAAAGATTCCGGTAATCGACAGAGTTGCGCCAAGCAGCCCCAACACGCCCAACGATAATGCCGCCATGCGCGAGGCAAAGAATGCGCCGTTCATTTCTTCGCTCCACGTCTGGATAAAGCATGGGAGCCCAGAATCGAGATCACGCAGCTTGCTGCGAATCGCGGAGGCAAGTTGCAGAGCGCCGCTACTCGAGCGCACCACTGCCCAGGCGTCACTGCGCGGATTCTGCAGGATGGGCACGAAGATTGCGTTCTGCGGACCTTCGGCGACGTTCGCGGTGTATTTTCCGTCTTCGACAACGCCCACAACTTGGATTCGTCCACCCTCTTTTGTCTTGAAGTGGCGTCCGATTGCCTGGGCCGCAGAACCAAAGATCCGACGTGCAAATTCCTGGTTGATCACCGCGACGTGCGGGGCCTTCTCATCGTCATTCCATGTGAACACTCTGCCCATCAACAGTGCGGTCCCGGCTGCCTGGAAGTAATCGGGAGAGATAGAGAAATAGATGGCGTTCGCTGCGGCATTCGAGGGCCTGAGGTCCGCTGTTTCATCGGTGAATATGTTGGTGTCGTCCCATCCCATTTTCAGAGGTGGACTGCTGACCAGGCCCACTTGCGCCACCCCAGGGAGAGCCTTGAGTGCGAAGATCGTGCGCCGCTGCAGGGCGGGAACCTGGGCGTCTTTGTAGCCGGCCTGACGCGGATCGGTCTCAACCAGTAACGTGTCGTGCGGATCGATGCCAAGCTCGCTGTGCATCGAGCGCAGCAAACCGCGAACTGCCACAATAGAGGAGGTAACCAGTACCGCGCAAACGGTGATCTGCATAACCAGCAGCACGTCTCGCATCCCAAGCCTTCCTCTTTGCGCGGCACTCGCTGACCCCGCTGACGCCGATTTGATGACCTGATACGGATCCGTGCGCAGAACCTGGCGCACTGGAACAATGCCGAAGAGGAATCCACTCACCACGGCCAGCATGAGGGCGAGCGCGTAAACATTGGCGTCCGGGTTGAGCGGGAGATTCATCGGAAACTGGGGAAACGGCCGCCACGCAGAGATGGCGCGCAACAGGATCACGCTTCCCCACAATCCGGCAGCGCCACCGGCGAGCGACAAGAGCATGGCTTCGGTAAGAAGCTGGCGCAGGATGCGCACGCGGCGGGCTCCCAGTGCGAGCCGCAAAGCAACTTCGCGGGAGCGATCTGCCGCACGCGCAGCGAAGAGGCTCCCCAGATTCGCACACGCCGCCAGCAGGATCAATCCGGCCATGAGCATCAATCCGGCAAGAAACGCCTTCACCGCGCCGCCGAATGCGCCGCCTACGCCCGGAAGTTGCAACTTGAACGTCAGCAGAAGGGGGTCTACATCCTTCGGGTAGCTCTCACCGAGCTGGGAGCCGATGGAATCCAGATCGGCAATCGCCTGTGCATGGGTGACACCCGGTCTGAGGCGCCCCACCACCTCGCTCATGAAGCGTTCTCCTCGCTGGCTCAATAGGCCAGTGTCATCCGCCAATCCGCGATTCACGATCGGCACAAACAGATCGGGAGAAAAGGCGATGAACGAGCCCACAAACCCGGGCGGCGCAACGCCGACGATGACAAATGGATGCTTGTTGAGAAGTACCGTTCGCCCAACGACGCCGGGATCGCCCTGAAAACGATCCCGCCAGCCAGCATAGCTCAGAACGATGTACGGCGCACTGCCCGGCCCATGTTCGTCGGCAGCGTGAAAGAAGCGGCCGAGATAAGGCTCGAGCCCCAGCACGTCAAAATAGTTGCCGGTGACTTCATAAAGCCACGCTTGCGAAGGGTTTTTGCCGGTGTCTAAACCTGCCTGGGTGATGTTGTCGGCAGCCAGGCCATCGAAGCTGCGATTGCGATCGCGCAGATCGAGATAATTCGGGTAGGACTCATATCCCCACATGCTTTGAGCGTGCCCTACTACATAGATGTTCTCAGCCGCGGGCACATTCAAAGGGCGCAGGACCAGCGCATTCATCACGGCAAAGACCACGGTGTTCGCGCAGATGGCCAACGCCAGTGTTGCAATTGCAACGAAAGCAAATCCCGGAGAATGAAGCAGTTGCCGCAGAGCGAAGCGGATGTCCGCTCCAATCGATTCCAGTGTGGGCCACTGCCACACTTCCCGGCTGCGTTCCTCGACCAGAGCCAGGTTGCCAAAGGCGATGCGTGCCTGCCGCTCAGCTTCCCGCGGGCTCAGACCTTCGCGCTTCAACTGTTCCGTCCGCTCTTCAAGATGAAGGCGCATTTCCTCGGAGAGATCGTTGAGGAGTTCGCGACGACGGAAACTGGCCGGCAACCACATCATTGGAACCTCCTCCTAGCTTGCAGGGAGCTTGCCCGGATTGAGGACGAGCGCAATGCCTTCAAACATGCGCTCAAAGCTGGAAATCTGCTGTTCCAGATGGCGGAGGCCTGCGGCAGTGATTTGGTAGGTTCTGACCCGGCGATTGGTGGATGAGATACCCCACTCGGCCTTGACGAGCCTGGCTTTCAGCAGCCTCTGGAGCGCTGGATAGAGCGAGCCTTCTTCCACCTGCAACAAGTTGTTCGACCGCTGCTGGATATTCTGCACCAGCGCATAGCCGTGCGCAGGCTGGCGTCGCAGCGACTCGAGAATCATCATTTCGAGCGCCCCTGGAAATAGATCGCGTGTAGAAGTTTCTGTCATAGGCTTGTTCACTACAGGCCTAGAGTAACATAGTATTAAGGGCGGTTGTCAACAACATTTTCGTTCCACTGACGAGTTCCGAGGGGGTGTCGGCAAATCCTCTCCGATCCGTGATTCGAGCCGCCAGGAGCCCAGAAAAGGCCGAAAACCGGATAGACTGTTGGAAGATGCGATGCGCGTTTCAAGATCATTTTTTATCTTAGTAACCTTCTGCTCCCTTAGCGTGGTCACCTCGGCACAATCGCCCACTGGTGGGATGCCTGCTCAAGGAGCGCCTTCTGCGCAGCCCGCTCTCTCCGGATTGCTGCAGCCCGCTCTTGACCAGGTGCGGCAGACCGTCAGCGCTTTACATGTGGATAAGTGGAAGAGGGGAACTGTGCGCGACGAAGCTCGCGACGACATCAGCGCCATCCTGCGAGATCTGCAGACGACCCTGCCGCCACTCCTGGACGCGGTCGATGCTTCTCCGGCGACCAGCAGTAAAATGTTGCCGGTGTCGCGCAATATCGTGGCCTTGTATGACGTGCTGCTGCGCGTCTTTGAAGCGGCCCGGATCTCTGGGTCAGCAGAGGAGTCAGCGCAGTTGGAGCAAGCCCTGTCGAGTTTGGGAAAAGCAGGTGCTGCGCTGGACGACCGGCTGCGAGCGTCTGTCGCCGCTCTTGAGAAACAGGATGCCGATCTGCGGAGCAGGTTACAGGCAAACGAAGCTGTTAAATGCCCCACGGCACCCCCTCCAGCTACGCCTGTCCGTCCAAGGTCTGCTCCCGTTCAGAAGTCGAAGAGGACACCGAGGCCGCCTGCAATGCCCGCGCAGCCATCTTCTTCTCCTGCCAATTCAACTCCTAAGTCCTAAAACTGATGGCTGTTCAACCAAAAACGCCGCTCGGTCAGGCCGCCTCGCAGGATCGGGAAAGGTGAACGCCGCAGTGTCTAGGATGGATGAGGCGTTGATTTTTGACGCTGCGCCTGAATTCCCGCTATTCGGAAACTGCACGCCGCCCGTCACCGGCCCGTCACTGACGCACAAGCCTCTCATCGTTTACCCTCAAATCTGTCCCCTTGCCGATGACGACAGCCGCCGCCCAAGCCCGCTATCCGCTGACCCAGGGCGTGAACCCGTGGCTGGTGACTGTCTCCGTTATGCTGCCCACCTTCATGGAGGTGCTCGACACTGCCATCGCATCGGTAGCCCTGCCATACATCGCCGGTTCGCTCTCGGCTTCGAACTCCGAGGCCACCTGGGTGCTGACCAGCTATCTGGTGGCCAACGCCGTCATTCTGCCCGCCTCCAACTGGTTTGCCCGCCGCTGGGGCCGCAAGCGCTTTCTGCTCAGTTGTGTGATTCTCTTCACCATCGCATCCTTCTTCTGCGGCGCTGCGCCCTCGCTGGGCATCATTCTTCTGGCGCGGGTCCTCCAAGGCGCGGGCGGCGGCGCGCTGCAACCTCTCTCGCAATCGATTCTGCTCGAGAGCTTTCCCATTCAGAAGCGCTCGATGTCCATGGCCGCCTATGGCCTGGGCATCGTAGTCGCCCCTGTGATCGGACCCACGCTGGGCGGCTGGCTGACAGATACCTTCAGTTGGCGCTATGCCTTCTATATCAATATTCCCGTCGGCATCCTCGCCGTCTTCATGATCTCCCGCTTTGTCCACGACCCGCCCTATATCAAGAACGCCAAAGTCGGCCCCTTCGACAACATCGGCTTCGGCCTTCTTATGGTCTGGACCGGCGCTCTGCAAATCGTGCTCGACAAGGGTCAGGAAGACGATTGGTTCGGCGCACTGTGGGTGCGCTGGGCGGTCGCTGCGCTGGTCGTTGCGCTTGTGCTCTGGATCTGGCGCTCGTGGACGAACCGCAAGGGCCTGCTCGACCTACATGTTCTGAAGGACCGCAACTTCCGCACCGGGTGTTTCTTAATCGCGATGCTGGGCATGGCCATCTATATCACCATCGCCATCCTGCCCCTCTACTATCAGGAGATCCTCGGCTACACCGCTTTCACCGCCGGCATGGTGGTCTTCCCGCGCGGCGTCGGCTCGTTTATCGGCTCGCCGGTCATCGGCATTCTCGGCTCGCGTATCGATCAGCGCAAGCTGCTCTGCGCCGGATTCACCGGCTTTGGCATCTGCGCTCTCTTTTTCGGCATGGTCAACCTCGACATCGGCCCCTACACGCTGCTGATTCCCATCACGCTGACGGGTTTCGCTCTGAGCTTCGTTTTCGTTCCCTTGGCCACGATGTCCACCGCCACCATCCCACGCGAGGAGATGGGAAACGCCACCGGCCTCTTCAACATGTTGCGCAACATCGGCGGGTCGATTGGAATTTCGATGGCCACCACGGCTCTGATCCGCCGCGCCGCTCTGCACCAGACCGAACTCGGCGCGGGGCTCGGGCCGTCGAACATGGTGTTGCAGCAAAAGTCGCACGCCATTGCCGGCTATCTGGGCCACCACATCGGCCCCAACGCCGGCGGCCCCGGCTCACTGGGATTGATGTACGGCCTGATGGAGCAGCAATCGGCGCTAATGGCCTATGTGGATGTCTTCCGCTGGACAGCGCTGCTAGCCTTCTTCTGCGCCGCAGCCGCATGGCTCTTCAAAAAGCCCGCCAAACACGCCGCCCCGCCCCCCGGCGTGCATTGAGGGCGAAGGCGCCGCTCTTAACTATTGCTTGGTAAGTCGTAATTCGGCAGCGGCCCTATCCATCTCGGCGAGATCCGGCGCGGATTTTGCATTGCACTTGACTACGATCAAAAACTTCCCAATCTCGGCAGCTATTGCCGAGGATGCTACTCCGTTGTCCGTGTAATCAAGTTGGTCAAAGACTAAGCCGGCAGCATTCGTGAAGTGCTTCCTCGATACGACCACGGCATGCTGTTCGGGACTGAATTTTTCCACACGATCTATCAAGTCCGACCCATCTCGGATGCCTCTTGAGCGGGGCGTGACGGCGTTCAATCGTACAGCGAGGACAACAACGCCGTAAGGCTCGTCTCCCTGCCTCGCGGAGAAAAGCATAAACTCGTTGGCGCTAGGTGAGCTTTGCGGAAGGTTCAGCGACTTTGTATCGTATGGCTTGAGCATTGATGGCCATGTGTAGGAAAACTTGAAATAGGAGTTCACGTAGGAGTCACCTACAATCTTGCCATCGCTCGGTGTCTGGGCAATCCCCCTTGAAGCGAGTACAAGCAAGAACACAAGAGTCAATCGTTGGATTCGCATCTGGCAGCTTTCGTCCTTTCAACGCGGCGATGCAATTTTAATTGTCATTCTGCGCCGCATCGCCAAACACCCGCACCCCCGCACCTCTTGCCGCCTCGGCCAGCTTACGGTCGAAGGTAGCCAATGTCGCGGCGTGGCGCATGGCCAGTTCAAGATAGGTGGCGTCGTAAGCGGTCAGCTTATGTCTGCGCCCAAGGTCAAGAACACGCGACTGCCGCGACGAGGGCGAAACGTCATCCGGTGTGATCGCCATCAGTGCAATATCGGAAAGATAGACTGTGGAGTCCTGCTCGGTAAGCCGCCTTGCGCGTTCAAAGACGAGCAGCGTGTTCGCGACTTCCGCGTACCATAACGCAGGAACTTGCGCTCCGGATGCACTCACTTCGTCGAATGCCAGCTGCGCAACAACGGCTTCAGCTTGATCTGCCCGGTCGATGAGCCAGGCAAGCGCCATCGACGCATCCAAAACAATGCTCACGGCCTGCCTTCCTCAATCGCCGCCCTGATTTGCTCGTGAGAGACGCCCTCGATGCGGGGATTCCTGAGCCGCTGATAGGCCGCTTCGATCTCTTCCGGAGAATGCACGGGGGTAGGCGCCGGGATAGGAACTATCTGGGCCTTGGCCTCTCCATTCACCGTAATCGTGAATCGCTCTCCGCCTTCAACCTTGCGCACGATCTCGGAGAGTTTTGTCTTAGCTTCGAAGATCCCAACCGTAGCCATTGTCTCCTCCATCGTCACTTCGCGTAAACCAACTAGTCTGTAAACTAGTTTACCATGATTCGCATTCGAATCCGGTATGATCTCACCCTGAGTTCTCAGGAACCTCAACCCGCCAGCGGCAAAAACCGCCGCATCCCTTCGTTGTAGCGCTCAATGCGCCCAGTCAGAATGTCGTAGTACCAGCCATGGACCGTCAGCCGGCCTTCCATCGCGGCACGAGCCACCGAGGGCTGGCCGCGCAGATTGAGTAGTTGCGCAACAACATTGCCGCGGATCAGCGAGGCCAGTTCGGCATGTTCGCCGTCTTCCGGGTTCAGGGGCTGCCGATGGCTGAAGGCGCCCTCGACGTGGCTTAGCCAACGCCTCGCCTTGGGCAGGCTCTCGAGATCCTTTGGGTTGAGTGCCGCCTTCATCGCGCCGCAATCCGAGTGGCCGCAGAGGATGGCGTGCTTCACCTTCAGCACCTCGATGGCGTATTCGATTGTTGCCGTCACCCCGTCCACATCCGTGCCGCCCATGGGCACCACGTTGCCGGCATTGCGCGTGATAAACAGGTCACCCGGCTGCGTTTGCAAGATCAGGTCCGGCACCACTCGCGAATCCGAGCAGGTGATGAAGAGTGTGTCGGGCGCCTGCGTCTCCGCCAACAGATGAAACTTGTCCTGCTTACCAGGAAAGACAACTGCCAAGAAGCACTTATACCCTTCGATCAGCTTGTCCAACCGCTCTTGCTGGTCCATTTTTCTGTTCGCTCTCCCTTCTTTTCCGGATTACACTGCGCCAGCACCAGCCTATCGCATCCCGGCTGCGCTATAGTTGACTCGATGTTTCCGCGCATTTCAAAAGCAATTGCTTTTCTGCTCTTGGCCGCCGCCTGCGCCCGGATAGCAGCGGCTCAGTCCCCCATCTCCGATCCGCGCAACTTCGACGCCAGCCAATTTGGAGACTACGTTAACGTCGGCCCAAACTGGCTCTTTGCCGCCGGCGACAACCCGGTTTGGGCCTCGCATGCTTTTGACGACAGTGGCTGGAAGAACATCCTCACCGACAGGCCTCTCAGCGATTACGGCATTCGCGACATTCCATACGCATGGTATCGCGTCCATATCCGCCTCCGCCCCGGCACGCACGGTCTGATGATCGGGGTAGCGGGCCTGGCTGGCAGCTACGAGGTCTACGCCAATGGCCTGCGCCTCGGCGGCAGCGGCAAGATGGTCGGGGCCACACTGCGCGCGCAGCACCAACTCGTTACCTATGGCGTCCCTGACAGCATAATTCCCGCGAGCGGCGAAATTGTCCTGGCCGTTCGCTGCGCGGTGAACCGGGGATCGTCCCAGGGCCGCGGAATGAGCACGCCTCTATTTTACGGATCAGTCTATCTGCTCAGTCAGGGATCTGCGCCGATCTTCACAAGTTATGTTGCGGCCCACATTGCCGGAGTGCCGGTGCTGCTCTGCGGTCTGGCCCTGCTCGCAAGCCTCATCGCGTTTGCTCTGTATCTCGCGCTGCAAAGCCAACTGGAATACCTGGCCATCGCTGTCTATCTGCTCCTCTCAAGCATGACGGCGGCCTTGTTGATCTGGCTCAATCTCTACTCTTTTTCCTTCCCCGTCTTCTATTTGTCTTATGTAGTACTCGGCGTAGAGACTTTTGCGCTCATCGAGTTTGTTCGCCTCGTGCTGCACCAGCCGCGCACACGGCCGTTGTTGATTCTAGAGATCGTCTCTTCCGGCGTCTTTCTTCTGTTTCCATTACGCAATTTGGGCGTCGTTTCGCCCGGGGTCAACCTGGTTGTTCTCTTTCTTCCTGTGCTGATCCTCAAAGTTGTTTTGCCTGTGCTGCTTTTCCGGGCCAGCCGCAAAGGCAACCGGGAGGCCGGTTTGCTGATGCCGGCGATCTTCATCGGAAGCTTCGCCGACTATTTGAGCTTCGTGCGCGATCTTCTCCATTACTGTTTCCACGACGCGCTGCTGCGCTTTCTGCCCTTCAGTTTTAACTTCGGCAGCTACGATGTCGATTGGTATCGCATCGGCGACTTCATCTTCGATATCGCAATCCTGATCTTTCTGGTACGGCGCACGGTGTGGATCGCCCGCGAGCGCAACCGCGCCGAGGCCGAGCTGGAAGCCGCGCGCATGGTGCAGCAAATGCTCATCCCTGACGAAATCCCCACCGTCCCGGGATTCACTCTGCAAAGCGTCTACAAGCCTGCCGGCCAGGTCGGCGGCGATTTCTTCCAGATCCTGCCGCTCCCGGGCGGCGGAGTGCTGATGGTCATCGGCGATGTGAGCGGTAAAGGCATGCCCGCGGCCATGACCGTTTCTCTGCTCGTCGGCACCGTGCGCACTCTCGCCCACTATACGCAAAGTCCCGGCGAGATCCTGGCCGCGATGAACCGTCGCTTGCTCACTCGCAGTTGCGGCGGCTTCACGACCTGCCTCGTTCTGCGCGTCGACAGGGATGGCAAGCTCACCATCGCCAACGCCGGCCATCTTTCCCCTTACCTCGCGGGCAAGGAGCTTCCACTGCAGAACGGACTTCCGCTGGGCGTCTCAGCCGATACCTCGTATATTGAATCGACCTTCCAACTGGCTCCCAGCCAGCAGCTAACGATGCTCACCGATGGCATTGTCGAAGCCCGCGACAAAAGGGGCGTTCTCTTCGGCTTTGACCGCACCGCCGCCCTTAGCGCGCAGCCCGCCGAGGCCATCGCCCACGCCGCTGAGGCTTTTGGCCAGGACGACGACATCACAGCACTGACGCTGGCCCGCACCGCCTGATTTTCACTCGGCGCGTACCACCATGAAGATTGGGTGCCCCATCCTTTCCGATTGTTTCTGCGGAAAGGGTGGGAAGCGATGAACCCTGTGCACAAAGCGCGTCCGCCGTCCGCAGGACCGCGATACACTTGAAGTTGACCTATGTTTGAAACCCTTACAGACAAACTCCAGCGCGCCTTCAAAGTCCTTCGCGGCCAGGGCACGCTCACTGAAGAGAACATCGGCGAGGCACTGGGCCTGATTCGCGTGGCCCTGCTTGAGGCCGATGTCAACCTCAACGTCGTTACAGACCTGATCGAACAGATCCGCGCGAAGGCCGTCGGCACCGAGGTTCTCACCGCGCTCTCGCCCTCCGAACAGGTCATCAAGATCGTCCGAGACGAGCTGATCGCTTTGCTCGGCAAAGACACGGCCCGCTTCAAGTTCGCCTCGCAGCCGCCGTCGGTGATTCTGATGGCCGGCCTGCAAGGCTCCGGCAAAACGACCACCGCCGGCAAGCTCGCTGCATGGCTTAAAAAGGGCGGCCACCGGCCCATGCTTGTCTCCGTCGACGTCTACCGCCCCGCCGCGCGCGAGCAACTCAAGGTCGTCGCCAAATCCGTCGAAGTCCGCCTCTACGAAGGCGACCAAAAGGGCGAAAAGCCCGGCTCAGCACTCGTCGAGCGCTTGGCTGGCGAAGCCCGCCGCGAGGCCCGCAACATGGGCTGCGACACGCTGATCGTCGACACCGCTGGCCGCCTGCACATCGACGAAGAACTGATGACGGAGATGGAGCGGCTCAAAAAACTGCTCAACCCCAGTGAAATCCTCTTCATCGCTGACGCCATGACCGGCCAGGACGCCGTCAACTCCGCCGCCGACTTCCACAAGCGCCTCGGCCTCACCGGCGTCGTGCTGACCAAGATGGATGGCGACGCGCGTGGTGGCGCGGCTCTGTCGATTCGCCACGTAACCGGCCAGCCCATCAAGTTCATCGGTGTGGGCGAGAAGCCCGACGCCTTCGAGCCCTTCCATCCCGATCGCATCGTTGGCCGCATCCTCGGCATGGGCGACATGATGTCGCTGATTGAGAAGGCCGAATCGACCCTCGACCGCAAGAAGTCAGAGGACATAGCCAAGAAAGCTTTGCTCGGCGACGGCTTCTCGCTGGAAGACTTCCGCGACCAGTTACAGCAGATCAAGAAGCTCGGGTCGATGGAATCGATTCTCAAGATGCTGCCCTCCGTCGGTCCTTTTGCTGGCCTGCAACAAGCCTCAAAGAGTGTTGACGAGAAGCAGTTCACGCGCCTCGAAGCGATCATCAACTCGATGACTCCCAAGGAGCGCCGCAATCATGAGATCATCTCCGGCTCGCGCCGCAAGCGCATCGCCAAAGGCAGCGGCACAGAGGTGCAAGACGTCAACAATCTCCTCCGCCAATACGTCCAGATGGCCAAGATGTTCAAGCAGATGGGCAAGGGCGGCCTCGGCGCCAAGATGATGCGCGGCGGCTTAGGCGCAATGGGCATGGGCGGCAAGCAACGCTTCGGGCGGTAGAATAGTCGATCAAAGGAGGGCGCGATGCGAAAGCTGACGGTCAAAAACTTCTCGGTCATCAAAGAAGCCGAGTTGGACTTCGGCAAGATCACCGTCCTCATCGGGCCGCAGTCTAGCGGGAAGAGCTTGCTTTGTAAGTTGGCTTACTTCTTTCAAAAGACGCTATTCGATCTTGCGGGAAACCATACGGTGGCTCTCCTTGATCCAAACCGTTGGGAATCATTTCTGAATGATTCTCGAAAATCTTTTTGCGCCTTTTTCCCCCCATACTCATGGGGAAAACAGAACTTCTCGATCATTTACGAAGACGGAGACTACAATCCCCAAGTCGTGCGCGCAGCCGTTCCAACAATAGATGGTACTGTGTACGACTCCGGAGACGAGCTTCGGTTGGGTTTCCGCACAGATGATTTCCGCACGACCTTTCATGACTTTGGGGAATCCTTGAAAGCGTCGATACGAGAAGTGCCCCCAAGTATCCAAAGCGCTCGCCTTCTCGAAAACACCTATCGTGCCAGTGCCCGCCTTCAAGAGCTTCAGAGCGACCCATCTTTTTCCGTTCACTCCTATGTTCCGGATACTCGATCCATCTTCTCGACAGCCAACCCCTCGTATGCTGCAACTCGCATTGGCACGGCAGATCCGGTAGTAATTGCGTTTTCCAGGCAAGTTGATTATGAATACCGCAAGAACTACTCTTCGCAAGCGAAGATTGACTGCATCAACTTGATGGATCAGGAAAGCCGCAAGATTCTCGGAGGCGAATTCGTCCAGGACGAAATGACCGGGGACATTCGATTTATGGAAAAAGATGGCCGACGGTTGCCGCTAACCGAACTCTCCTCTGGAACACGAGAACTCGTGCCGTTGCTCACGCATCTTGGCCAATATGTTTTCGACGAGAATGCGGACTTTCCTGCAATGATTGGCCTCGCCCCTTCCGGCGAACCGAAAAGCCCCTTGCCTGAAAGAATTATTTTTGTCGAGGAGCCGGAGGCGAATGTCTTCCCATCGACTCAGTACAGTCTCGTACGCTTATTCGCCTGGATGGCTGGCGATCGGAATATCAATCTCTCATGGGTCATCACCACTCACAGCCCCTACATCCTCGCAGCCTTCAACGACCTAATCAAAGCAGGATACATCGCGGCGGAGCGGCCAGACCGGTCATCTGAAATCGAGAAGGTCATCCCACGCCAATACTGGATCAAACCTGGCGATTTCGCTGCGTACGCCTTTGACGGGAAGGACGGCATTCTCCGCTCCGTCATGGACGACGAGACCAAGATGATCAATGGAGATATTCTGGACGACATCTCCAGCAATATTGCGGACGAGTTCGGCCAGCTTCTGGAGATTCAATATGGCGGATAGCGAAGCTCGCTGTATCGAATCTCTGCGCCACACCAAAGTCAAAGTCCACGACAAGGGAACCAACGTCAGCGCGGTTTTTCTAAATCCGGAAAAACGGACGGTTGAGCGCATCCGTGTTGATGGCTGCCTGGCTCCATCTGGACAAACCGCGGCCGATTTTCTGGTCTCGATGCCCAACATAGTCGATGTGATCGTTGAATTGAAGGGAACCGATCTCCGCAAGGCATTCGAGCAGGTCGAAGCAACCGTTGATTTCCTGCAACAGCGCAGGAATATACCAAGGAAGCCGCCGAATTCGGCGGTTATCGGCATTCTGATCGTCTGTGCGGAATATCCAAGCAAGAATCCTCGCATTCAGAGCAAGAGAGACTCTCTCCGCAAGAGGGGCCTTCGCGTGCTTGTTTCGACTCATAATGGGGGCGAATTCAGTTTCTCAACTTTCCTCGGGAAGCAAGCATGACCACCCTCCAGGACCAACTCGACGAGATCACCGCGAAGACACGGGAGCTTGTGCCGGCAGAGCGGCTGGCTGTCAGCGAACGCGCAGTCGAGGAGTTATTCGCTACCGGCATCGAAGAGCACATCCTGCCAGTTGGTGCACTGGCGCCGGAGTTTGAGTTATACGACGGCACTGGCCGGTTGGTGCGCTCGCAAGACATGCTCGCTCTCGGTCCGCTTGTGATCAAGTTCTTTCGCGGCCGCTGGTGCCCTTACTGCGTCACCGAGTTGGAGACCTGGCGCGATCTCTACGGCAAACTGCGCGAGCATGAGGCGCTGATGGTGGCCATCGGTCCGCAGACCGAGCGGCAAAGCGACTTCATGGCCAGCCAGCACTCGCTTCCCTTCCCTCTGCTCTCTGACCCCGGTTGCGCGCTCGCGGAAAAGTTTGGCCTTGCCTACACCGTCCCCGAATACTTGCGCGAGCATTACCTCTCCATCCTTATCAACATTCCTTTTGTGAATGGCGAGTCGAGCTGGCGGCTGCCGCTGCCTGCTACCTACGTGATCGACCGAGCTGGACGCGTAGTCTTTGCCGAGGCTCACGCCGACTTCCGCGTCCGCCCAGAACCGGAAGATGCGCTCGCCGCCGTCTTCGCCCACACCGGCCGCTAGGCTTCTACTTCCGCGCATACTGCAGATTCAGTAATCCGATCTGATAGCGACTGGCGTCCGGGTACGTGAGCGAAGCGAGGTTTGCGGGAAGCTTCTTGGGAACGAGGAGCTTCCAGGCCTCCGGGGCCTGCCAGGGATCGTAACCGGCGTCGTTCATCAGGGCGAGAGCGATGCGGAGCCGCTCCCCTAACAAGGTGTCTCCGGATCTGCTGTCTCCGGATTTGTGATCGACCACCATGCTCGTCACAATCGCAGCAGTACCGAGACCGGGGACGAATGCTCCGGCAAGCTCGCCGGCAGCCACGCCCCAAGCCGCGCGGTTCATCGCCACTTGTTTCGCGGCCTGACGCTGCAAGTTGTAGGCCACTCCATCGCCCAGCACTGCTGCCAATTGATCGTCGCTCTTCAGCCGCTCCGCAATCTGCTTCGGGACCAGCACCGCGCCATCGAGAAGATAGACCGCGCCATGCCATTTATCGTTGTCGAAGGCGTAGAAGCGGAAGTGTATTTTGGACGGGTCGTCGTCGGCCATGGCCCGCTGGTAAGCGGGCACGAGTGCCATGCCGATGCGATGCACACGCTGCTGAAGCGGCTGGTCGGCGGGAAGCGTGTGCCAGCGGCCGAGACCGATCTTGACCTCCTCGTCCTGCTCGAGTGATGCGCCATCGTCCTGGATGGCAGGGGTGCCCACGGCCTCGCTGGTTGTCGAACCGTCCCTGGCCCCGGCAGGACGGGTTTTGACCGTGGCGACCTCAAGACCTTTGACTGCTTTGAACTGGGTGGGTTTGGCAGGCATGAACCGCGCTTTGGCGGCTTCGAGGATTCCATCTTTTCCCAGTTTGCCGCTGAAATGTATCCAGGTGTTCACCGAGACATCGCTGAGGGAATTGAGGTCTTCCAGAAAAGTGAGATCGGTAAATGGCGTAATGCGGATACGATAGCCATCCGCCTCAAAGACCGCGGCGGGAGCGGGAGAGAGTATCCGTGTGATGACACCGACACCGGAGAGCTTCTGGTTCCAGTCGTCGCGAATCAGCACAATGGTTGCCTTGATCGGGCTGAATGGGCCGGGATCACTACCGGCCACCTGGACATACACGCCAACTCGCAGGGTGTCGCGCAGAGGGCTTGTGACGGAGACGGAATTCGATCCGATCAGTCCGTAGGCAGTTTCACGGGTGAGATCGAAACGGCGTCCATCGACTTCGAAACCCAGGGGCGAGTGGACGACACTGATATACCCCTCGATCGGAAAATAAGTGGGCAGGGCCAAGAGAGGAGCGGCGGAAACTGCGAGTGCGAGAGTGAAGAGGTGAAGGAAAAACCGAACGATTCTGGGCACAGAAGACTCCCTGCGATTCGATGTCGAAAGTATAGCGCAAGGCAATGCGCACGGCATGTGACGAATCAGGAGATGCGAAGGTAGGGGGCGAAGAGGCGCTCGGCGTCTTGGCGCGTGAGGCCGTGGAACAGGAAGATCTTGGATCGATTCAGTTCGCCTGAGAGGAGCTCGACGCGCTTACGGGGCAGACCAGAGAACTCGGCGAGGAAGGCAATCAAAGCCGAGTTAGCGCGGCCTTCAATGGGAGGCGCATGAACGCCGATTTTCAGTTGCGCCGCTGGGCCTTCGCCGTAGATGCCGGTGATCGCAGTCTTCTTCGCACCGGGCTGGGCGCGAACGGCCAATGTAACTCCCTCCGCAGTCGCGCGCAGCATTAGTCTCGCTCCGTTGCGGAATTGCGCGCGCCAAAGAGCGCTGTACCAACGCGGATGCGGGTCGCGCCCTCTTCGATGGCCAACGCGAAGTCGCCGCTCATGCCCATCGAGAGCACGCCAAACTCCAGCCTCGAATGCGCCGACGCCCAACGGTCACTCCACTCTCGCAAGCCGCGAAAGCAGGCGCGCGTCTCAGCTTTGGGAACATCGAAGGGCGCAATCGTCATCAGCCCGCGCATGTGCAAGTTAACTAACTCGGGCAGCCGCTCTAGTAACTCCGCGGCCTCGGTTGAGTCAGGGTCAAGGCCGGCCTTGGTCTCCTCGGAGCTGAGCTTCACCTCGATTAGAACCGGCAGCCGCTTACCCAGCTTGGACGCCGCCTCGTTGATCCGCTCGGCCAACCGCAGCGAGTCGAGCGAGTCGATTCCGTCGAATAGCTCCGCGGCACGCTGCGCCTTGTTCGATTGCAGATGACCAATCAGATTGATCTTGACGGGTTCAGTTTCGCGCTGGCGTAATGGACGGAGTTCAGCTGCCTTGCCCGCAAACTCCTGCACACGGTTTTCGCCGAAGAGCCTCAGGCCGAGCGCTGCAGCCTCGGCAACAACCGCCCCTGGGCATGTCTTCGTGACGGCCATCAATTCGACCTCAGCGCGCGAACGGCCGGCACGGCGACAGGCTTGTGCGATCTCCTCTTCCAGCCTTTCGAGATTCTCTGAGAGCGCCGTCATCGTGCTCCCGTCCGAATCTCAGTCGCCGCAACCGCATCCAAACCAGTTATGTGGACCATCATCCTGCTGATCTTCTCCAACATCTTCATGACCTTCGCCTGGTACGGCCACCTGAAGTTTCGCCAGGAGGCGCTGTGGAAGGTCATCCTCGTCAGTTGGTCGATCGCCTTGCTCGAATACTGCTTTCAAGTGCCGGCCAACCGCATCGGCGCCGCCCACTTCTCGCCCGTCCAGCTCAAGGTAATCCAGGAGATCATCACGCTGGTCGTCTTCGGCGTCTTCGTGACTTACTACTTCGGCGAGCATCTGCGCTGGAACCACGCCGCAGCCGGTGTCTGTCTGGTGGCTGCCGCCTTTTTCGTCTTCCACCCCTGGTGACTGAATGCCGGAAGGTTTCAGTGGTTTCCCAGGTTCCCAAATGCGAGGGACCTGGGTTACCCAATTCTAGTCATGCAAGCGGCAGTTGGCCCCCGCAGGTGGTCAGCTTCCGTGCTCATCGAGGAACTTCTCAGCCTCGAGCGCAGCCATGCATCCGGTGCCCGCGGCAGTGATCGCCTGGCGATAGCGCCTGTCCTGCACGTCGCCGCAGGCATAGATGCCCGGCACTGGAACGCCGTTGTGCGTGACGATCACGTTGTCCTTGGTTACGATGTAGCCCTCGTTGTCGAGATCGATCTGGCCGCCGAACATCTTTGCGTTGGGCTCGTGGCCGATGCCGAGGAAGAGGCCGTCGATCCGCAAAATGCTCTCCTCGCCCGTCGTTACATCGCGCAGTCGCAGCCCCTTCACTTCCTTCTCTTCGACGCCCAGCACCTCTTCGACGATGGTGTTTGGGCGCAGCACAATTTGCGGATGCGCCATGACGCGATCCAGCATGATCTTTGAGGCGCGAAAGGCCGAGCGCCGGTGCAGCAGCGTGACCTTGGTGGCAAAGCGCGTGAGAAAGAGCGCCTCCTCCATCGCCGAGTCGCCGCCGCCCACCACGGCAATCTCGCGGCCGCGAAAGAAAAAGCCGTCGCAAGTAGCGCAACTGGAGACGCCATGGCCGATCAGCGCCTGTTCGCTCTTGAGGCCCAGCCATCGCGCGCTGGCTCCGGATGCCACGATCAGCGTGCGCGTCAGGATCTCGCCGGCCGAGGTCTGGAGCCGAAAGGGATTCTGGCTGAGATCGACTTGGTTGAGGTGAGCCGTCTGAAAGGTCGCGCCGAAGCGCGTGGCCTGCTTCTTCATGTTGTCGATCAACTCGGGGCCTTGAATTCCTTCAGGCCAACCGGGGAAATTCTCAACCAGCGTGGTCATCGAGAGCTGGCCGCCGGGCTCGTGACCCTCCAGAAGCAGAGGGTTCATGCCTGCGCGGGCGGCATAAATGGCGGCAGTGAGTCCGGCGCAGCCGGAGCCGAGGATAACGGTCGAACGAGTCTCTGTCATGTGTCTTCCTGTGTTGATTTTAGCTCTTGCAGAGGGGGCTTGCAGACGGCAGCCCTCTTCCCGTTTATGATGAGCTTCATGGCGAATTTGACTCTTATCTACGGTCTCAGGCTGCTCCCCGAGGGCGAGGTCACCGAGATTCAAGACGCGACGCTGAAGCTGGCCAACGGCCACCAGGCTCATGTTACGATGCACGCAATTGAGGGATCGCGCGAGGAGATCGAGGCGCAGCTCAAGCGCAGCCTCGACGCATTCTTCGACTTCTACCCGGAGATCTGAAACCTCGTCTTTGCCGGATGGGCCGATGCAGTCGAAAGGGGTGCAGCGAGTGCATCGCTCTGCAACAAAACTCATTAAACCCTTTTGCTACTTAAGGACTTCAAGTTCGACGTTCCCGCGCCGATGAGCAAAACTGTAGCCGCTTTTGACTCCGCTCAGGGCCCTCGTCTGCGGATTCCAAAGCGAGCCGGCAGTTTCTGCCCGGAGCGCAGGTCATGCTCAACTCCCGCGATTTCTTGGCGAGCCGGATGGCAGCAGGGTTTCTGGCTCTATTGCTGGCTCCGGCGGCAGCTTTGGCCGGCGGACCCAAATACGTAGCAGGAGTCAGCACCTTCGACCCGGCCGCGATGGGCAAGCCGGTTCAATGGGCTGGGGGCCAGTTGAACTACTACGTCGATCAGGGTCCGCTGAGCGCTTCGGTCAACAATCAGCAAGCGACGGCGATGGTCGATGCAGCAGCAGCTCTCTGGAACGCAGTCCCGACCGCCGGAGTAGCGCTCACCGACATGGGCTCGCTGAGCGAGGACGTGAATGGAGCCAATATCGCCGTCGGCCCGGCAGACTTCGCTGTCACTGGTGAACAAACCAATCAGTTGGGCGCCATCACAGCGCCCGCCGACGTGGCGCCCTCGGCGACGGGTTTTCCGCTGGGTGTGATCTTCGACGCGGACGGCTCAGTGATCGACACCATCTTCGGGACAGGTACCGCTGAAGAGAATAGCTGCGAAAACAACGGCATCTTCTTCTGGCTGGACAACGTCAACCCGGACGCGACCATCGCACACGCGATCATCGTGCTCAACGGCCTTTGTGCGACGGACGCGGACCACCTCCAGATGATGAGCTTTCAGTTGGAGCGGGCCTTTGGGCGGGTTCTCGGCCTGGATTACTCTCAAGTCAACCCCGGCGCGCAGACCAACAGCGAGACGGGCGGTATGGATGGCTGGCCGGTAATGCAGCCCTATACCGGGCTCTGCGGCTCAAGTGGCGGCGCATGTATTCCCGATCCCGCGCAACTCCGCTGGGACGACATCGCCGCCCTCAACCGTAACTACCCCATCACCGCTGCCAACCTCACCAGCTTTCCCGGCAAGCAGATCACCGCCTCCAATACAGTCTCCATCCAAGGGACCATAAGTTTCAGGTCCGGTATGGGAATGCAGGGCGTGAACGTAGTTGCCCGCCCGCTGGATGCGAGTGGCAATCCGCTCTATCAGTACACAGTGAGCGCCGTTTCCGGCGCAAGCTTCAGCGGCAACCATGGCAACCCGGTGACAGGATGGACCGACCTGAACGGCAACCTGCTGACGATGTGGGGATCGAACAACGTCAACCTGCAGGGCTTCTTTGACTTGCGTGGAATGCCGCTGCCGTCGGGGGTGACAACCGCCGATTTTCAGATCACCTTCGAGGCGATCGATCCAGTGAATATTCTTGGCAGTTCGGTCGGGCCCTATCTCGATGGCTCGCCGGAGCCCTCGGGAAGCTTGCTGCCGATCGTTTTGCTTTCGATGGCGGCGGGCAGCGCGCAGACTCTCACTGTCAATGCGGCCGATTCGGCGATTGGCGGCTACGACGACGCAATCGGAAGCGAGGCCCAGCCGCGCATCCTCGCGCCAAGCGGTCTGTGGAGCGGGCGACTGAGCCAGATAGGTCAGACCGACTGGTTCACCTTCTCCGTTCGCGGCGGACGCACCTTCACCGTGGTCACCGAAGCTCTGGACGAAACCGGCGCGCCCACCAACCGGAAGGCCATGCCAGCCCTGGGCATCTGGGACTCCTTCGATCCCGTCGGCTCGGCGGCGGTGGGCTCGGGCTCGGGGCTGAATGGCCTGGCCATCGGCGAGAGCTGGCTGCGGGTCAGCGCATCGGCCAACGATATGGTGCGCCTCGGCATCACCGACGAGCGCGGCGACGGCCGGCCCGACTACCTCTATCAGGGCTGGGTGCTCTACGCCGATACGGTCTCGCCCCAACGGCTGCCGCTCTCCGGCGGGCCTATCGTCGTTCACGGCATGGGCTTCCGGCTGACTGACACGGTCCTCGTCGGCGGCCAGCCTGCCCTGGTCACCAGCATCTCGCCCAATGAGATCACCGCCATCGTTCCCCCGTCCGTCGACCGCATCACCGGCTCGGTGGACGTGGAGGTGGACGACGCGCCCATATACTACGCCGCGGCCGTCATCTCGGGCGGCATCAGTTACGACTCAGGATCGAGCGACGCGCTCACGCTGATGAGCGCCAATGAGCCCGCAGGCACGATCCCCATCGGCGTGCCGCAGCCCTTCTCGGTGATCGCTCTCGGCCCTAATCTCAGCCCCGCCGGCAGCATCTCGGTGATTTACACGGTCACCGGCGGAACAGCGACGTTGGGCTGCAGCCAGCCAAGCTGCCCGGTCACAGCCACCGGCGACGGACGCGCCACGATGAACGTAATGGCAGTCGACGACACGTGGTCGACGGTCACCGCCTCGCTGACCAACGGCTCCACTCTGCGAGCTGAGTTCATGGGCGGAACGCCTCCGGTTCTGACCTCGCTTTCGCCCATGCTCTCGGTGGCCGCCGGGGCAACCGTCAACTGGACTGCTCAGGCGCTGACGCTGAACAACGGCATGCCCCGCAGCGGGCAGAGTGTCGCATGGCAGCTTGGGACTGGCATCGTGGCACAAGGCGGCGCTGTAACCACCAACGCCAACGGCATCGCAGCCGAAGCGCTCACGGTGGGCCCGCTCTCCGAGGGCCAGACTGCGACCTCATTGGCTTGCCTGAACGGAACCAGCCAGTGCGTCGCCTACACCGCATTTGGCGCGCGACCGGAGTACGCCACACTCCAAGCCGTCTCCGGTACGGCGCAGAGCTTGGCCGTCAGCGGAACGTCCGCCCAGATGACTCTGCGCGTGCTCGACACGGACGGCAACCCGATGGCCGGCGGCATCGTCACTCTCTATCAGGCCCTCTATGCCTGGGCGCCTCCCTGTCCCGCGCAGGGCCGCTGCACTCAGGCCGAACTGCTGACGACTCAGGCCACCACCGCAACCTCCGCCCTCGACGGAACCGTCAACTTCGCACCGGCATCGCTGCCCGGCGTAGCCACCAACATGCTTGGCCTCGCGGTCACCGGCAACACCGGCAGCGTGAACGTTGCTGTCGAGCAGCATCCATAGAGCGCGGCGTTGTGCGAGGCAGGCCGGCCTGTTATGGTGTCAGTGCTGGCAAATCACCATTGGATTGTGGAGGTTGAAGATGTCTTGGCTGACACGAAAGTTGGCTTTGATCGCCGTCCTTTTCACTGCGGTGGCAGTTTCCGCACAAACCAGAACTGTCTCGGCCGACTTTGCCAAGCCTGCTGGCCATCACAGCGCTACGCCGCTGATGACCGTCGGAGCGGGCCGCGCCAATGAAGGTCTTCGCGCCGACTGGCAGCTTCAGCTCGCCACCGTTCAAAAGGAGATCGGCTTCAAATATCTTCGCTTTCATGGCCTTCTCTGCGACGACATGGGCGTCTACACCGAGGACTCGAAAGGCAACCCGAGCTATAACTTCCAATACATCGACCAGCTCTACGACGCCATGCTTGCCCTTCACATCCGGCCCTTTGTCGAGCTCTCCTTCATGCCGGCAAAACTCGCCAGCGGCACGAGCACAGTCTTCTGGTGGAAGGCAAACAACACGCCGCCCAAAAGCATGGAGAAGTGGAACGGGCTCATCAAGGCGCTCATCGAGCATTGGCGCGAGCGCTACGGCGATGCCGAGATCGCCCAATGGTACTTTGAAGTCTGGAATGAACCCGATCTCTCCGTCTTCTGGAGCGGCACCCACGAACAGTATTTCGACCTCTACCGGAACACAGTCACTACGATCAAGTCCGTCTGCCCAGCCTGCCGTGTCGGCGGTCCGGCATCGGCTGGCGACTCACTTGAGCCGGAGTGGTTTGCCTATATCGCCAAAGAGCACCTTCCCGCCGACTTCGAATCGACCCACACCTACGCTGTGAGCCAGGGCGCGGTCGATACGGATGGCAATGCCGGCACCGTCCTCGACATCTCGGCCGAAGCCATCGTCAGGCGTGTCCGCAACTCCCGCCATCTGATCGATGCCTCCGCCACGCCCACGCTTGAGCTTCATTACACCGAGTGGAGCACCGCTTACACCCCTACCGACCCGATCCACGACCAGTACATCTCTGCGCCCTTCATCCTCGAAAAGCTGCGTGAGACGTCGAGTCTCGCCCAATCGATGTCGTATTGGACCTTCACCGACATCTTCGAAGAGAACGGCCCTCGCTTCACTCCATTCCATGGCGGCTTCGGCCTCATGAACTACCAAGGCATCCGCAAACCCTCCTACTTCGCCTACAGATTTTTGGCCGCTCTGGGCGGCACCGATCTGGTCACCAGCGATCCCCAAAGCTGGATCACCAAAAACAACGACAACTCCGTCCAGGCACTCTTCTGGAACTACACGGCCATCGCCGCGCCCGGAACCGGTCAAGCCCAGGAGGCCGATCAGGTCTTCTACAAACGCGAGCAGCCCGCCCAGCCCGCGCCCGCCACCGACCTGAAGATCACGGGCCTGCCCAATGGCGATTACGCGCTCGCCGTCTATCGCACCGGCTACATGCAGAACGACGCCTACACAAGCTATCTCCATATGGGCAGCCCAAGCCAGCTCACCCGCGCCCAGGTTGCCGCATTGCAGCAATCCGCCAGTGGCGCGCCCACTGAGACCCGCACCGTCACGATCCGCAACCATGTCTTTGAAGAGCACTTCGAGATGCATCAGAACGACGCTGTCCTCATCACCTTGACCCCCCAATAACCGCGCGCGGTCTGCCACCGACTGCCCTCATCGCGCATCTAATAGATGAGGGCATGAGACTGTGGACAATCCAACAACACAGCCGCTGGCCGGTCGCCCCCGCGTCGTGATCGTCGGCGGCGGCTTTGCAGGTCTCCATGCATCCATTGGGCTGGCACGTCTGCCGGTGGATGTCACGGTGGTGGATCGCCGGAACTACCACCTCTTCCAGCCGCTGTTGTATCAAGTTGCTCTGGCCGTGCTTTCGCCTGCCGACATCGCCCAGCCCATTCGCTCCATCCTGCGCCGCCAGCGGAACGCACAAGTCCTGATGGACGACGTGGTCGCCATCGACACCGGCGTGCGGCAGGTCAAGCTGGCCAGTGGAGCCGAGATCGCTTACGACTACCTGGTGCTGGCCACCGGGGCCACCCACTCCTACTTTGGCCACGAGGAGTGGGCGCCGCTTGCGCCGGGACTCAGACCATTGAGGACGCTACCGAGATTCGCCGCCGCGTGCTGCTGGCCTTTGAACTGGCCGAGCGCCAGAAGGTGGAACACGGCTGGCATCCGCCGCTCAACTTTGTTGTCATCGGCGGAGGACCCACCGGCGTCGAGCTGGCCGGAGCCATCATCGACATTGCCCAGCTTTACATGCGCCATGACTTCCGTCACATCGACCCAGCCAAGGCGCGCGTGCTGTTGCTCGAGGGCTCGCCGCGCGTGCTTGCCGCCTATCCAGAAGATCTCTCTGCCAAGGCCGAGGTCGCGCTGGTCAAGCTGGGCGTCGAGGTTCACACTCACACGGAGGTCATGGGGATCGGGCCGGGCTGGGTCGAGGCTGCCGGAAAGAGAATCGATGCTGCCGTCACGCTCTGGGCTGCGGGCGTTGCCGCCTCGCCACTGGGCAAGATGCTCGGTGCCGAGCTTGATCGGCGCGGCTGCGTCATTGTCGACGACCGGCTCAATCTGCCTGAGTTGCCCAATGTCTTTGTTCTGGGCGACCTGGCTCATCTGGAACAGGATGGCCACCAGGTTCCCGGAGTGGCTCAGCCTGCCATGCAGATGGGCGATCACGTTGCGAAGATGATTGCCGCCGATCTCGCCGGCCGTCCGCGGCCCGCCTTCCGTTATTTCGACAAAGGGGACATGGCCACGATTGGACGCATGGCCGCCGTAGCCAAGGTCGAGTGGCCCTTCAAGGCCCATTGGAGCGGCTTTCCCGCCTGGATCACCTGGCTCGCGGTGCACATCTTCTTCCTGATCGGCTTCCGCAACCGGCTCTCAGTCTTTGCCGCCTGGATCTGGACCTACTTCACCTTTACGCGCGGCGCGCGGCTCATCACCGGCGATCAGCGCCTGCCCGGTTGGCAAGACCAGATCGACGCTGGACCGGCGGGAACGAAAGAGGGGATTATCGCCAAATCGCTCTAGTAAACTAATAGAGCGATGCTCGACCTGAATTTTGTCCGTGGAAACCTGGAATTCGTTGAGGAGAAGCTGCGCGCGCGCGGAGCCGATCCGGCTGCGTTGCTAGGCGATTTTCGCGCACTCGATCAGAGCCGCCGCGAGGCAATCACCACTGCCGAGCGCCTCAAGGCACGCCGCAACGAGCTGAGCCAGCAGGTGGGCGCGCTCAAGCGCGCACTTGCCGATCTCAAGGTCAAGAATATTTTCGCCTCTGGGCAGAAACTTGTTGAGACGGTATTAGGCATTTCTTCAGAAGAAGTGTCTGACTCAGGTACTCGAACCGATTTGGAATCGCAGTTTAGCCAGCTTAACTCTCAAATGGAAATGCTGATAGAAGAAACCAAACAGATCAAGGCGAAGCTAGACGAGCTCGATTCCACAGCCACCCGCCTTGACGAGCAGATGTATTCGGCTCTCTCACGGATTCCAAATCTGGTGCGCGACGAGGTTCCTGTCGGCAAATCGGAAGCCGACAACGTTACCGTGAAGCTGTGGGGTGATTTACCCACATTCGATTTCCTGCCCAAGCCGCACTGGGAGCTCGGCGAGTCTCTCGGCATCCTTGACCTGGAACGCGCAACCAAGATCAGCGGCGCACGCTTTGCCGTCTACATGGGCGCGGGAGCGCGCCTCGAACGAGCGCTGATCAGCTTCATGCTCGACTTCCATACGGAAAAGCAAGGCTACACCGAGGTCCTGCCGCCCTTCATGGTCAACTCAAAGTCGCTCTTCGGCACGGGCCAGTTGCCCAAGTTTGCCGAGGATCTCTTCCGCTGCTCCGATGCCGACGTTGAGGCCGTCACCCGCGGCGAATTCAAGGACAACGACCACTGGCTGATCCCGACCTCCGAGGTTCCGGTCACCAACCTCTACCGTGACGAGATCCTGGACGAGGCGCGTCTGCCCATCCGGCTCACAGCCTACTCGCCAAACTTCCGCTCCGAGGCCGGGGCGGCGGGCAAGGACACGCGCGGCATCATCCGCCAGCATCAGTTTCAAAAGGTCGAGATGGTCAAGTTCACGCGGCCGGAAGACTCGGACGCCGAGCACGAACGGCTCACGCGCGACGCAGAGGAGATTCTGGAGGCGCTCAACCTTCCCTATCGTCGCGTTCTGCTCTGCACGGGCGACACCAGCTTCTCCGCAGCCAAGTGCTTCGACATCGAGGTCTGGCTTCCCGGACAGCAACTCTACCGGGAAATCTCATCCTGCTCGAACTTTGAGGGATTCCAGGCTCGGCGGGCCAACATCCGCTACCGTCCGGCGCCTCAGCAGGGCAAGGCGCAGGGCGCGGCCCCAAGCCAAAGAGCCAATCCCGAATCTGGCCACCCCGGCTACGTTCCGGTTCTTTCAAGCATCAAAATCGCGTTCACCAAGCAAGCCAAGCCCGAGTTTGTCCATACAATCAACGGCAGCGGATTGGCCGTGGGACGCACCTGGCTGGCCATCGTCGAGAACTACCAGCAAGCCGACGGCTCGGTTCTGATTCCACAGGCTCTCCGGCCCTACATGGGCGGGCTGGAAAAGATTACAAGGTAAGTGAGGGTGACAAATTGCAAGCGTCAGCCTTATCCGAGTTGTCGAATGGCAAGGGCACAATGAACAAGATTCTGAAAAGCTATTTCTACTGGACCTACCCGCGCGGCAGTTACCACTACGACGTGATGGTGACGCTGATTTTGCTGTTCATCTTCGGAACGCCGTGGCTGTGGAACTACGGCGACAAGCCCTCGAACGCCGCCGGCCCTCCGCATCCGATCCAGGTCATCGGCGACGGCGGTCGCGGACTGATCATCACCGTGCAGGCCTCGGACGTGAATCTCGATCTAAACACCAAAGATTCTGATCAGGTCGTGAAGAAGGCTCTGCGCAAGGCCATCGAGCCGGTCACCGGCGACGCCGTATTCGTGAACAGTTGGCAAACCGTTCAGGATAGCCAGGGCAATTGGGCATGGAAGGTCTGGGCGCGCCGCTGACCGCGCTTTTGCCCGAACCCGCCGGTCCGCCGGCGCGTCTAACAGAGTAAGGAACCCTATGCACGCAGGAAGAAGAATTATTGTTGCCGCGTCGATCGCGATGCTGCTGCTCACGGTGCGAGCAGCCTTTGCCGCGCCGGCCGCCCCCGAGGAAAAAGAGAAAGAAAGAGTGTTGCGCCGGCTCGATGAAGCGGCCAAGAGCTTCCGCTCCACCTCGGCCGACTTCGAGTTCGATTCGGTTGAGACCGATCCGATCTATGAAAAGAACGTACAGACCGGCAAAGTCTACTTTGAGCGCCAGGGCAAAGCCTTCCAAACAGCCGCGCACATCGAAAAGGAGAATGGCAAGCCGGAGACCAAGGTATATGGCGTCTCTGGCGGCGTCTTCAAGCTCTTTGAGAGCGGCAACCTCAATCAGGTCACCACATTCAGCAAGGCGAGCAAAATCGAGGGTTACCTGATGCTCGGCTTTGGCGCCAGCGGCAAGGAACTCGAGGAGAAATGGGAGATCAAGTACCTGGGCGCGGAGACGCTGGACGGGGTGAAAACCGAGAAGCTCGAACTGGTGGCCAAAGACCCGGAGGTCCGGAAGAACGTCTCGAAAGTGACCGCCTGGATTGACCCCGAAAGAGCTGTGAGCCTGAAGCTGATTCTCAACTTTAGCGCAACCGAATATAAGGTCTGCGTCTACTTCAATATCAAGGTCAATCAGCCATTGCCCCCAGACGCCTTTACCCTCAAGACCGATAAGAACACCGTGTTCGTGCCTCGGTAGAGCGCGACGCCACCCAGCGCAAAGAGCATCGGAAAGCACTCTAGCGTGTAGCGCGCCTCGGGAGCCTCGACCGTCATCAGCAGGGCGCTGCGCAGCAGCATGTAGGCCAGCATCGAAGGCCAGAGACGCGGGCGCAGCAGCAGCCCGGCGATGCCCAAAATCAAATACAACGCGTTGAGACCGACGTAAGCCCAACTGAGTCGCGTCTCCGCGCGGTGGTGCGAATAGACCCACCAATCCAGGTCGATATTCATGTTCTCCACCCTGGGTCTGACCCACATATCGGCCACGCGGCCCAGCGGAAGCCAGAGCTGATAACGCGCCGGATGGGCGGCGATGCGCTCGTCGGCCAGCTTGCCAAAGCCTGCATCCACGTCCGGCACAATGTCCTTGGCCTCGTCTCTGTCGTTGTAGTCGGAGGCCAGCGCGGCGGTCTCTGCGTACTGCTGCGGCGAGTCGAAGGCCCAGCTGGGGAGTTTGTTCAGGTCGAGCGGCCCGCCGGGCACCATCCAATAGACATCGTATGTGCAGACGAAGTCCAGGCACCAACTCTTGATCCAGCGCTGCCAGCCGGGGTATGTCTCCTGGCCGGGGTCGTTGGCATAGCGCGGAGCCAGCGGCTCAAAGACGTGCATAACACGCCAGTTGCGCCATGTCCAGGCCACAAATGGCATCAGCGCCAGCAAGCCGCAGACGGCTGCCATGCGAAGCAACCTGGGCCGGCAAGCCGGCGCTTTATCGGCCGCGGAAACGGGCTCAGTCTTATTCGCTGCGGAAACGGACTCTGTTTTGAAAGCTCTCGACAAGGAGGGAGGCGGGGGTTTTAATTCCCGCATAAGGCCAGCAGAATGGACAGGGGCTTTAGCCCCGGAGCGACATCGCCCTCCCATTTCACCTACAATCCCGACTTCTTCCGCAGCTTGTTGAGCACCAGAGGAACGCTGATCGGGCCTCTCGCGCCGCAGTCTGATTACCATCGCCGGCGCCAGCGCCACGGCCGCCAACGCTCCGTCCGGCCGCAGCAGGGCGGCATAGGTGACCGCAAAGGTGAAGCAGAGCGCCGATCCCCACCCCGGCCGTTCACCGAAGCGCGCCGCCGACCACATCGCCAGCGCCAGCGAAAAGAGCGTAAGCGACTCGGTCAGCGGCGCGGCAGCATAGATCGCCGTAAAAGGGCAGAGCGCCGCAAGCCAGAGAGTGCAATGCGCGGCTCCGCGTCCCCAAGACGGCGAAACGACCCGCCGCGCAAAGTCGGCCAGCAGCAGGCAACCGCCAAGCTCCAGCGCAATCTGCACCCAACACGCTGGGGCATAGTTCTCCATCCCGAAGATGCGGAAGCAGAGCGCCAGAAACAGCGGATAGCCGGGCAGCCGGATCAGCGACGGCTGCAAGACTCCGTGAACATCAACGAGGCCATAGCAACGATGCAGTATCAAGTTCTTCCCGAGTTCGCCATAGACCAGCGAATCTCCGTTGACCAGGAAGTAGTGCTTCAGCATCCACAGGCGCAGCGCCAGCCCCGCCCCCAGCGCCAGGGCAGGCGAGAGCCAGGGCAGTGCACGGGCAAGTACATGTCGCCCGGTCTTCGATTGACTAGGAGAGTCAGCTTCCATACGATTCGTACTGTATAGCGTAGACCGTCTCCCCGGTTTTCGCCCATCTGGAAACGAGACTGTCCATGCCCGATAAACAGATTTTCTTCGATCCGCAACGCAAGCGCTGGAAGCGGTTGCGGCGCATTCTGGATGCGACGGCCGTTATTTCCACGATGGTTTTGGCGGCTTTCATTTTCAATGTGCTGCGCTATCAGCAGTTGCCGGAACTCCTCTTGCCCATTCCGCGGCACAACTACAAGGCGTTGCCCGAGCGTCAGCCTCTTTTGCACGGAGTGAAAGGCCAACGCCCTGCCAGGCGCAAAACCGGACGCAAACCCTCCGACATTCCCTTCAACACCGGCGAGGGCTTGCGTGCGGCCTATTATGTGCCCTACGACCAGGCCAGTTACTCCTCACTTAAGGAGCACGTCCACCAGATCGATCTGCTCTTTCCAGAATGGCTGCACGTTGACGCCCCCCAGCCGACCCTGCTGGCTATCAATACCGATAGTCATCGCGAGTTTCCGATCATCGATAGCAACGCCGTGCACGACCCCGATGAGGAGAACAAGATCAAGCGGGTCATCCAGGCTGCCAAAGAAGACACTGAGATCTTTCCCCATTTGAACAACTTCAACCCCAATACGCAAAGTTGGGACCCGGCCATCTCGGGCATCCTGGACGATCCCGGCAAGCGCGCCGCGCTGCGCGGCCAGATCGTTCGTTTCTTTGGCGCCTTCCCGGTCTATCGCGGCCTGTCGCTGGACATCGAGAATCTGGCCGACGAGGGCAGCCCGGGATATATGAGCTTCATTCGGGAGCTCTACGCCGACCTGCACCAGCGCAATTTACGGCTCTACGTCAACGCCGCGGTCTCGACCACCGACGACGACCTGCGCGGCATCGCCGCCAACTCCGACGGCGTGGTGTTGATGAACTATGACCAGCACCAGATCGAAAGCCAGCCGGGGCCCATCGCCAGCCAGGATTGGTTCGTCGGCAACCTGACCCGGGTGCTGAAGATCGTACCCAAAGAGAAGTTGGTCTGCGCCATCGCCAACTACGGCTACGACTGGGCAATGTCCATCCCGGCTCCGCCCAAAAAAGGGAGGGCCCCAAAACGTCCGGCAAAGCCCGAGGTTCTCTATACCGAAGACCTGCCGGTCTCCGAAGCCTTGCAACGCGCCGCAGATGCCGACGCCGATCTGGATCTCGACTACGAGACACTCAATCCGCACTTCGAATACATCGATGAGGACTCGAACCAGCGCCACGTGGTCTGGTTTCTCGATGGCGTCACGGTGTTGAACGAGTTGCGCGCCGCCCGCGGCCTGGGCCTGCAGACCTTCGCTCTCTGGCGCCTGGGCGAGGAAGACAGCTCGTTGTGGAGTGTCTGGGACAAGCCCAGCAGCCCGGACTCGCTGCAAGACCTGGGCTCCGTTCAACCGGGCCACGACGTAGACAACGAGGGTGATGGAGACATCATCCGAGTCACCGGCCTGCCCCAGCCCGGCAAGCGTACCGTCGAGGTCGACACCGACGAGACCGATCCGCGCAAGAAACTCATCGTCGACGAGCACATGGATATCTACCCGCGGACCTATACCATCGAGCAGTACGGCTACCACGCCAACGAAGTTGCGCTCTCCTTCGACGACGGGCCCGACCCCAAATGGACGCCCAAGATTCTCGATATTCTCCGGGACAAGGGCGTCAAGGCCGCCTTCCTGATGATCGGCGACGAGGCCGCGCAGAACGTCGGCCTTATGAAGCGCGTGGTACGAGAAGGCCACGAGATCGGCAACCACACCTACACCCATCCGGACATCAGCGAAATCACCAACCGCCAACTCGACCTCGAGATCAATCTCACCGAGCGCCTCTTCGCCAGCAAGCTCGGCATCTGGCCGCTCTACTTCCGCCCACCCTACGACATCGACGAAGAGCCGGACACCGACGACCAGGCGGCGCCGGTCGAGCGCATCCAGCAGGACGGCTATACCATCATCGGCAGCAAGCTCGACACCAACGATTGGAACGAACATCCGCACAAGACTCCGGCCGAGATCTCCAAGACCATCCTCGACCAGTTGGAAATCATGAAGACCAAGCCGCAGTTTCGCGGCTCCATCATCCTGCTCCACGACGGCGGCGGCGACCGCTCAGCCACCGTAGCCGCCCTGCCGATGCTGATCGACACGCTGCGCACACACGGCTACACCATCGTGCCCGTCTCCGCGCTGATGGGCAAGACCACGGCCGATGTGATGCCCAATTTGACTTTCCGGCAATATATTCGCGCTCTGCCTGATTCACTCGCCTTCTCCGGCATGGCCATGATCGGCAAGTTCATTGTGCTGGTCTTCTTCATGGGCGACGTTTTGATGAGCGCGCGCCTGATGCTGGTTGGCATTTTGGCGATCATCGACCGCCTGCGCCGCCCGCATCGAGCAGCCTCGGCAGGCTTCAATCCCCGTGTCGCGGTCCTCATCCCCGCCTACAACGAAGAGAAGGTCATCGTCCGCACCATTCGCTCGGTGCTCAACTCCGACTATGCCAATCTCCACATCATTGTCATCGACGACGGCTCCAGCGACCGCACCTTTGAGGTGGCTCGCCAGGCCTACGCGGCCGAAATCGCGGCTGGCCGCGTGCAGGTGCTTACCAAGCCCAACGGCGGCAAGGCCGCCGCCCTCAACTACGCCCTCGACCGCCTGACAGAAGAGATTTATGTCGGCATCGACGCCGACACCGTCATTGCTCCGGACGCCATCTCCAAGCTCATTCCGCACTTCGAAGATCTGCGCATCGGCGCTGTCGCCGGAAACGCCAAGGTCGGCAATCGCGTCAATCTTTGGACGCGCTGGCAGGCTCTGGAATACATCACCAGCCAGAACTTCGAGCGTCGGGCCTTGGATTTGTTCAACGTCGTCACTGTCGTGCCCGGCGCGATCGGCGCATGGCGCACGGGCGCTGTGAAGGCCGCCGGAGGTTATCCCATTAACACCGTCGCCGAAGACGCCGACTTGACCATGGCTCTGCTGGAACTCAGCCTGAAGGTCGTCTACGAGGATCGCGCGCTGGCATTCACCGAAGCACCCATCGATGCGAAGGGGCTGATGCGACAGCGATTCCGCTGGTCCTTTGGCACGCTACAGGCCATCTGGAAGCATCGCGCAGCCTTCGTGCGCAACAAGGCAATGGGACTCTTCGCGTTGCCCAACATTTTGATCTTTCAGATGCTTTTGCCGCTGGTCTCGCCCTTTATCGACATCATGTTCCTGGCCGGCATCATGCACTATCTCGGCGACCGCTACTTCCATCCTGAAGCGGCCTCGGCAGCCAACTTCCAAAAGCTGCTGGCCTACTTCGTCGGCTTCCTGCTGATCGACTTCATCACCTCGTCGATTGCCTTTTCGCTCGAGCGCCGCCATCCCGCCAACAAAGGCGACGGATGGCTTCTCTTCCACATCTGGCTGCAGCGCTTCGCCTATAGGCAGGTCTTCTCCATCGTGCTCTTCAAGACGCTCAAGCGCGCCATCGACGGCAAGCCCTTCAACTGGGACAAGCTCGAACGCACCGCCAAGATGAGCAAAGCAACAGAGGCGCTGACCGAAGTAACTTAATCCGGCGCACTCCATGGATGCCAGTCAGGCCGCACCTTCCCTGTATCGCTCTACCGGAAGTTAAGAATCCCTCCTAGCGACATCGGCGCTTGCCACGACCTGAGGTCGTTCCTGGGATCGGTACTGTTGCCATACGGCTATATTTAGTGGAACGCCAGAGTGCCATCGGACCAATAGGGCACTTCGATTGGCACGGTCCGCAGCGGCGGCAGCTCTTTGTTCAGTGGACTATCTGGTTTGTCAGGGTCCGGGAACCAGATTGATGTCGAAGAAATGGGTGAGTCCGGATCATCGGCGTTCAATTCAGCAGGATCTTTGATCGGCAAGAAGAACATCACGTGGCATAAATTGTGTGTATTGCCCAAATGGGTAAGGTATGCTTCTTTGGACATCATAAAGCTCATTGCCCCCGGTTCCACCGGCGGAATCTCCTTCTTCGCATACGCCTCTTGAATGCCCGCGATGCGCTCTTTTACGGAGGTAACTCCAGCGAGCGTCATTTCCGTCAGCTTACTAAAAATCGGCAGGATCGACCGCACAGCCGCTGGATTGAGGCAAATCGCCCCTTTCTGCTTCGGACTCCAGACGTCATAAAAGTCAATGCTGGCCGTCCATGCCGGCCCCGTCATGCACACAAAACCGTTTGTTCCTTTGACCGCTGTTTCCCAGCCTTTGGGCGTCAGCACCAAAACAGACGCATCCTTTGAAATGCCCTCCGGAGCAGCGCTTCGCGCCAGCGCGATTGCCGCATTCCGGTCCATTAAATACTGCGAAAGTGGCAGCATCTTCGGATAGGGCCTCTCTGCCTCCTGTGCCCGCGTGCTCACAGTCATGCTCAGCAAACTCACGAGCGCAAGCGCTCCCACTGCAACTCTGGCTGCAGTCTTTTCGATCTTTGCAAATCGCATCATGCTCCTTTTCGTTTCCTTCCTGCCGAATATGCTTCCGCAACTGGTCAAAGCTCGATGCTTAGCTTGCTTGGCGCGGAGTATTGCCCAGTGGGTTTCCACCGCCCCCGAGCACACCCCGGGGGCTCGGGCTTAAGATATTGAGGGCCGGATCGCTTGGCTGCGGACTCTGCTGCTGCTGAGACGCAGTGCAACCGAAGGTCCAAACTCAAACCCCTTCATTTGCAGTGGCTTAGAGCGTCGTTGATCTGCCGAAATTATGGGTTTCTGGATAAGTCGCGGTAAGTCGCCATGCGATGACGTTTGTTTTGGGTTAGGCGAGACAAACCAGCAGCATGCCGAACAGGTCTTTCGCGGGCTCAAGGATGGCGAGTGGCTGGGCTGGGAACCGATGTATCCCTGGACCGACCAGAAGATCCGCGTCCATGCCTTCTACTGTATGCTGGGCATCTCGCTGCTGCAACAGGTGCGCCGCTAGGCAGAGGCGGCATGGCCAGGGCTCTCTACCGAAGAACTGCTGGAACAGTTGCGCCAGATCCGGAAATTCACTTTGCTTTCCCCTCAAGGCTGCAAGGGGCCCAATCGTGTAGCCACGGTCCTGGCCAAGCAAGCGCTCACTCAGCAGCGACTGGCTCAGGTCTTGGGCCTTGAACAGCTCGGTAGCACCTCACGTGAGTACTACAGAATCGATAACCCAAGCCACCTAAGAAGAACAACTTACACCTGTCTTTTCCGACTTCGCAGTAAACTTCCGCTAGTGGCTGAACCGACAGCTTCGGCTTGCGCCTTCAAGGACGTTTGCCAAGCAGCCTGGGCGCATCCAGGCGGACGAGCAGGATGTCGTGGCTGGCCAGTTCCATCTCCATATTGTCCTTTAGATCCAATGTCTTGCCTGCCCACAGGTCCTTGCCCGTCTGCTTGCCGGCCAGACCGAGTTTGCGCAGGCTAAGGTGGAAGGGATGCGAGGAGTAGCGGTCGCTGCCAGCGTTGACCACGGCGATTGCCAACGCTCCGCCGGAGAGCTGGCGGGTCCAGACGCCAACCTCGCCGTCGGAGTAGATGTGCGCCGCCTGCTTGCCGAGCGGGTCCTGATCGATGGCGATGACGTCGCGGTTCGTGAGGATGGCCTTGATCTCCGGCTTCATGTTGGGTAGGTCGTTACCGGCCAGCAGAGGCGCGGCCAGCATTGCCCACATCGAAAAATGCGTGCGGTTTTCGGCGAGATTCATCCTGCCGTTGCCCACTTCGAGCATGTCGGGATCGTTCCAGTGGCCGGGGCTTGCGTACTTTTCAAGGCCCTCCTGCTGGTTGAGGAGCACGAACATGCGGTCCCAGTCGGGCGAGATGTCGCCGGTGGTCCTCCACAGGTTGGCGCCCAACGAGGGCCCCCACTCCCAGACCGCGTCCCAGCCATACTGGCAGAGCGAGTAGACGATGGGCCGACCGGTGGACTTCAGGGCTTTGTTCATCCTGCCGTAGGCGTCGATCATCAGGCGCATCTGGGCCGCGTGATCGGTGGGGGCTTCCTTCTGCATCACCTCGGGAATATAGCTGCAAAGGTCGTACTTGAGATAGTCGATGCCCCAGGAGGCATAGAGTTGGGCGTCCTGCTCCTCGTGGCCCAGCGAGCCTTCGTAGCCGGCGCAGGTCTTGGGTCCGGGCGAGGAGTAGATGCCGATCTTGAGTCCCTTGGAATGCACGTAGTCGGCCAGCGCCTTCATGTCGGGGAACTTGGCGTTGGCGTGCAACACGCCGTCCGCGTCGCGCTGGCCCTCCCAAGTGTCGTCGATGTTGACATAGACGTAGCCGGCGTCCTTCATGCCCGTCGCGACAAGCTGGTCTGCGGCATTCCGGATGGCCTTGTCGTCAACCCTCTGGGCAAAGTAGTTCCAACTGTTCCAGCCCATGGGCGGCGTCTGCGCCACCGACTGCGGTGGGGCCATCGGCGCCTTCGGCTCAGAAGCCTTGGGCGCGGAGGGCATTTGCGATGCTGCGGTCAGGGACGCAAGGGCAAGAGCGGCGAGGGAGAACGAAGCGATGACGTGCATGAAAGGTCCTCAATGGAATTGATTGTAGGGAGATTCTATGCTGGCGGCGCGGCCTACCGCAATTGTCGCTTTGGCCGCAAGAGGTTGCTGGAGCGGATAGCGGCCCATCCCGACAGCGAATTAGCCGCGAGCGGGCGTACTCTGGTGGAGAGAAGACTCTCATTAAGGAGTGTTGCTTCGATATGACGGCCACGGACCCGAATCTGACTGCGCTTTTTCTGGAGTTCTCCCGCAAGTACACCTTTGAACGATACTGGCCCCGCCTTCGGGAATGCGTCGAGTCACTCACCGATGAACAAATATGGTGGCGTCCCAACGAGGCCTCGAACAGCATCGGCAATCTGATCCTTCATCTGAATGGCAATGTGCGCCAGTGGCTGGTGGACTCGTTCAATCGCGACGAAGACAGACGCGACCGGCCCGCTGAGTTTGCGGCGGAGGGCGGGCTTTCTACTTCGGCGCTGCTCGAATGGCTCGGCGCTACGATGCAGGAGGCCTCAGAGGTCTTGGCGCGGCTCACTGCGGCCGACCTGCTGGCTCCCTATGAGATTCAGGGCTACCACGTGCACGGATTGGATGCGGTTTATCAGGTCGTCGAGCACTTCGCTCTGCACTATGGGCAGATTGTCTACATTGTGAAGACGCTCAATGGCGAGGATCTGGGTTTCAATCGTGAGCTGAACAAGACCGGCCGGGCTGGGTAGAGCCGTCTCTCCCCCATCTCCGGCAAAGAACGCTTGGAGATAGGGGACACCCGCCTTCATTGCGCCCACTTTCATTGTGAGCTGGACAAGACTGGCGGGGCAGCGGTCTGAAAAAATACTTAAGTATTCACTTGACAAACGAACCGAAAGGTCTAGTACTTAAGCGTGTACTTAACAAATTCCCCTTTGGAGGAGAGAAGCTCATGGAACAACGACCCGTAGTTCACAACACGTTTGTCGTCGAGCGCAACTATTCCGTCAAGCCGGAGCGTGTCTTCGCCGCCTTCGCCGATCCCGCCCAGAAACGCCGCTGGTTTGTCGAGAGCGAAAGCAATCAGGTTGAAAGTTATGAACAGGACTTTCGCGTTGGAGGCAGGGAGTTATACGCCAAGGGCGGCTTCAAAGAAGGCCATCCGCTGGCGGGTCTCTCGCTCAAGAGCGAAAACATGTACCGAGACATCGTCCCGAACCGCCGCATCATCTTCACCTCGACCATGGCCGTGGCGGACAAGTGCATCTCGGTCTCTCTGGGCACGGTAGAGCTGCTGCCGGCCGCCCAGGGCACCGACCTGATCCTCACATTTCAGAGCGCTTTTCTCGAGGGCTCCGATGGCCCCGAGATGCGCGAAGCCGGATGGCGCGGGCTGCTCGACAAGCTGGCAACGGTGCTTGAGAGCTAGAGCTGTTTTGGGAATTGTGTAGACCGAGATTTTGCAGGTCTCCCACCCATTCCGCAGAAAAACGCGGAATGGATGAGGCACGGAAGTCTATAGTAAATCCGAAAATGCTTTAGTTGCGGAGCGGGAAGGCGCGGGATCATGAAGAGAAAGAAACCGAATATCGACCGCATCTTCCACGCACTCGGCGATGCCACGCGCCGGGCGATGATGGAAAGGCTCAGCCAGGGGCCCATGTCTGTTTCGCGGTTGGCAGAGCCGTTGAAGATGACTCTTGCCGCGGTGGTTCAACATCTGCAGGTGCTGGAGGAGTGTGGCCTGGTCGAGACCGAGAAAGTGGGCAGGGTGCGCAGTTGCCGCATTGAACCCGCAGGGCTCGATGCGATGGAGCAATGGATTCGCGGTCGGCGGTCGGTGTGGGAACGCCGGTTGGACCGGCTGGGGAGTTTGCTTGGTGGCGAGGACAAGAGCAGCTAAAGAAATCTGTCGTCTTTGTGGTCCGGGGTTCGCGGTGCCCCATATCTGGCGCGATGAAACAGCACCAGATATGGGGCACAGTTTGTTGTTTTGACGCGAGCCGCTACTTCAGCGATCTCATGTCGATCACGAAGCGGTATTTCACGTCCTGCCTGAGCATTCGCTCGTAGGCTTCGTTGACCTTCTGGATGGGAATCACTTCGACGTCGGAGGTGATGTTGTGCTCTCCGCAATAGTCGAGCATCGCCTGCGTCTCTGTCATGCCGCCGATCATCGAGCCGGCCACCGAAAGGCGGCGTCCGATCAGATTGAAGATGCTGACGGCCGGGGGCTTGTCGGGCAGGCCGACCAGACACATCGTCGAGTCCTGCTTGAGCAGAGCGGTGTATGGGTCGATGGAGTGCGGTGCGGCTGCGGCGTCGATGATGAAGTCGAAGGAGTTGGCGTGAGAGTTCATGGCGTTGGCGTCCGATGAAAGCACGACCTCATCGGCTCCGAGCCGCTCCGCGTCCTCCTTTTTTCTAAGATTGGTAGTGAACAGCACAGTGTGCGCTCCGAGGGAGTGGGCAAACTTGAGCGCCATGTGGCCGAGGCCGCCCAGGCCGACGATGCCGACCTTCTTGCCGGGACCGGCCTTCCAGTGGCGCAGCGGCGAATAGGTAGTGATGCCCGCGCAGAGCAGCGGCGCGACTCCGGCCATGTCGAGATTCGCGGGAACGTGATGAGCGAAACGCTCGTCGACGACATAGTTTGACGAGTAGCCGCCCATGGTAATCGAACCGTCGACACGATCCTTTGCGGCGTATGTGAGCGTTGGGCCTTCGTCGCAGTAGTTCTCTTCGGAGCGCTTGCAGGGCGCGCAGTTGCGGCAGGAGTCGACAATGACGCCGATGGCCGCGATGCCGCCGACCTTGAATTTGCTCACGGCGCTGCCGATAGCTGTCACGCGGCCTACGATCTCGTGGCCGGGGACGAGAGGATAGATCGCGTTTCCCCACTCGTTGCGGACCATGTGCAGATCCGAGTGGCAGACGCCGCAGTAGAGGGTATCGACGACGATCTCGGCGGGGCCGGGTTCGCGGCGCGAGAAATTGTAGGGAGCCAGCGGCGACTGCGCGTTGAGCGTGCCGTAACCTTTGGATGCGGGCATTGAGAGTGTCCTTTCGGAGTGAATTCTACAACACGAAGGTTGCGTGACTGCGCGTCACGGCCGCCGCGCGCAGGCGACCCGCAGAATGCCCTGAAGATCGGGGGCGAATTCGATCTGCTCGAAGCCCGAGCGAGCGAGCAGTTCGGCAACTGCCGGCGACTGGCCGCAGCCGATTTCGAGGAGCCCGCAGCCGCCGACGTTGAGTGCGTCGAATGCGGCGGGGATGAGGCTGCGGTAGACTTCGAGGCCATCGTTTCCGGCGAAAAGCGCCATTGCAGGCTCGAAGTCGCGCACCTCGACGGAGAGCGAGGCGCGGTCGGCGTTTGGAACGTAGGGCGGATTGGAGACGACGAAGTCGAAGTGTTCGCCTGCAACCGGCGCGAGCAGATCGCCCCGGAGGAATCGGACGGCGACTCCGTTACTTTGTGCGTTTTCTTGGGCGACAACCAACGCCACGGCGGAGATGTCGATTGCGGTGATACGCGCTTGAGGCATCTTGTGGGCAAGCGCAACGGCGATGCATCCCGAGCCCGTTCCCACGTCGACGATGCGCGGCTCGCGAAAGCTCGCAGCCGTGGCAAGGAGTTTTTCAACGAGGTGCTCGGTCTCGGGGCGGGGAATCAGCACATCGCGCGTGACGCGAAAGGGCAGGCCGTAGAACTCGGTCTCGCCGGTGATGTATTGAATGGGCTCGCCCTCGCGGCGGCGTTCGAGCAACTGCGTGTAAAAGACCGCCTTGTTCGCGGGGAGTTCTTCGTCGCGATGCGTCATCAGCCAGGCTTTGTCTTTGCCGAGAAGATGAAGCAGCAGCAGCTCAGCGTCGGCGCGGGCGCGTTCGGGGTGCGGCCCTGAGTTGAGGCGCGCCGTGCCATGGAGAACGAAGCTGCCGATCGGGGCCACGGTTCATGCCACCAGGGCTGCGCCGTCGTCGCCGCCCTTCAGCTGCTCCGTCTGGTAGTGAGTGATGAGCGCATCGACGATGGGTTGCAGGCGGCCCTCCATCACCAGGTCGAGCTGGTGCAGTGTCAGGCCGATGCGGTGGTCGGTCATCCGGTTTTGCGGGAAGTTGTAAGTGCGGATCTTTTCGCTGCGGTCGCCGGTGCCCACCTGCTGCTTGCGCTCCTTGGCCAGCTCCGCATTCTGCTTTTCCATTTCCATTTCGTAGAGCCGCGAACGCAGCACGCGCATTCCCTTCTCACGATTCTTGATCTGCGACTTTTCGTCCTGGCAACTGACCACAGTGCCCGTGGGAATGTGGGTGATGCGGACTGCGGAATACGTCGTGTTGACCGACTGGCCGCCGGGACCCGACGAACAGAATGTGTCGATGCGGATGTCCTTGGCCTCGATCTTCACATCCACGTCCTCGGCCTCGGGCAGCACGGCCACGGTGATCGCCGAGGTGTGCACGCGGCCCTGCGTCTCGGTCTCGGGAACTCGCTGCACGCGATGCACGCCGCTCTCCCACTTGAGTTGAGAGTAGACGCGATCGCCCTCGACGATGGCGATCACTTCCTTGTAGCCGCCGACGCCGGACTCGGACATGGAAAGCAGCTCGATCTTCCAACGGTGCTGTTCGGCAAAGCGCTGATACATGCGAAAGATCTCGGCGGCAAAGAGCGAGGCCTCGTCGCCGCCGGTGCCAGCGCGGATCTCGAGGATGACGTTCTTCTCGTCGTTGGGGTCCTTGGGGAGGAGCAGCACCTTGATCTCCTCTTCGAGGGCGGGCTCGCGAGGGGCGAGTTGTGCGATCTCCTCTTCGGCCATGGCGCGCAGATCGGGATCGATCTCGGCCAGCATGGCTCGGGCTTCGGCAAGGCCCTGGCGCACGATCTTCAGTTCGCGGAACTTCATCACCGGAGTTTCGAGGTCGCTGAGTGCCTTGCCGGCCTTCTGATACTTTTCGCGGTCGTTAAGCACCTCGGGCAGCGAAAGCTGCGTGGAGAGCTCCTCGTAGCGCTGCTCCATCTGTTCCAAACGGTCGATCATGAGAGAACCTCCAAAACGTGCGGTGGCGCAACCGAGTTAGGAATTGGATAGGAAGATGGGCGGAGAACAAGTGTTGGCGGCGGACGCCGCTAGAGGAGGGCCGGGATGGGCTGATGAAGACTCATACTTCTAATCCTATTCTAGCGCCAAATCTGTGTCTTGGCCGGAACCAAGTGGCCAGGGCGGGGCAATTGCATCAACGGGAACAGGCAGGTAAGGCGGTTTCGTCCCGGCTCTAAGGGGCGTGAACTGTCCCATTGCTTCCAGCCGGAGTGCGATCGTCCCGTAGAATAGGGAGTCGGAGCAAACGAGGTAATGAAACCGATGGAAGTAAAAGCAAAATCCTCGATCTCCCGGCGTGAGGTTCTACGCAGAAGTTCTGCATTTGCCCTGGTTTCAGGGATTAGCAAGCTCGAATCCTTCAAAACAGAGGATGCAGTCGCTCCAGGCGCCAAGCGCGGCGCATTTCCTGCCGGGTTCTTGTGGGGATGCGCGACCTCTGCCCACCAGGTTGAAGGCAACAACACAAGCAGCGACTTGTGGATGCTTGAACACCTGCCCAAAAGCATCTTCGATGAGCCTTCCGGCGATGCCTGCGATCACTATCACCTTTACCCGCAGGATATCGAGATGCTCGCCTCGCTGGGCTTCAACACCTACCGCTTCTCGCTGGAGTGGGCGCGGATCGAGCCGGAAGAGGGCTTTTTCTCCAGGGCGCAACTGGAGCACTATCGCCGCATGCTGGCCGCCTGCCGCGAGCACAACCTGACGCCCATGCTCACCTATTCCCACTTGTCTCTTCCCCGATGGTTTGCGATGCAAGGCGGATGGGAACAGAAGGCCGCCGCCGATCGCTTTGCGCGTTTTTGCGAGCGGGCCACGCGGCACCTGGGGGACCTGACCGGTTATGCCGCCACTCTCAACGAGCCGAATACCCCGCAGATGTTGAAGTGGCTCTACCTGCCGCCGTCGAAATTGCCCGCGGGAATCAGCCTGCCCATGGCTTTGCGGTTTGCCAGGGCGCGCATACGCTCGCAGGTTGATGCGCCGGATTTTTCCAGCTTTTTGCTCGGCAATGCGAAGAAGACACGCGAGGGATTGATGGCAGCGCACCAAAAGGGCAAGGATGCGATCAAGGCGGTCCGGCCCGATCTTCCGACAGGATTCACCCTTACGATCTCCGACGATCAGCCGGCCGATGGCGAGAGCCGCATCGCGCAAAAACGGGCTGAGGTCTATGGTCCGTGGCTGGAGGCGGCGCGCCAATGCGATTATCTGGGTGTGCAGCCGTATTCGCGCACGGTCGTGGGCAAGAAAGATCTGGCTCCGCCGAAAGACGTCGAGGTAACGCAGACAGGCATGGAGTTTTATCCTCAGTGCGTTGGAGAAGTGGTGCGCTACGCGGCCAAGCAGGCTGGCGTTCCGATTATCGTCACCGAGAACGGAATCGCCACCGAGGATGATTCGCGCCGCGTGGAGTATACGCGCCACGCGCTGGCGGGGCTCAAGTCGGCCATTGATGACGGGGCAGATGTTCGCGGTTACATGGCGTGGTCGCTCATCGACAACTTCGAATGGAATCAGGGTTACACTCCCAAATTCGGACTCATCGCGGTTGACTTCAAGACACAACAGAGGACGATCAAGCCCAGCGCACGAATGCTCGGTGAGATCGCGCGCCGGAACTCCTTGTGAGTTCGAAGCGGTTTCCAGCACTCGCATCGATTAAGTTCGTCAGCGGTCTCTGTTTCAGGGCAGAATGCTAAAATTTGTGTTGCCAGCTACCACAGCGTTCTTCATCTCAATTCCAAACGCCACCGAGACTCTCCGGTTACCGCCGGGCGAATAAGCCAGACTCTCCAGTTACCGCTGGAAGAGAGAATGGGGCAGACGATGAGCACAACAAGGCTCAGCACAAAATCGCAGCCGGTGATCATCTCCGGCTTTAGCAGCCAGGATCTGTCAGAAGAGATTGCCGAGGCGCTTGGTTCCAGGGTCGTCACCGTTGTCAGGAAGCAATTCAACGACAAAGAGATTCAGACGACCATCATGGAAAACGTGCGGGCACAGGAGGTCATCGTGATTGCCTCCGCCTCCGGCGATCCCAACAAGCAGGAGAAAGAGGCGCGGCTGCTCATGCGCGCTGTCAATCGCTCTGGCGCCCGGAAAGTTACCCTCGTCCTGCCCTATATGTGGTATGGCCGCTCAGACGATAGCTGGGATGAACGCAACGCGCCGGCGCTTGTCGATACCGTTGAATCGCTGCGCGCCCACTGCGACAGTGTCGTGATTGTCGATCCGCACAACGCCATCCTGACCAGGGAGAAGTTTCTCGACACGGGAAGCAAGGTAAGAGATTGCACCATTGTGCATTTTGCCTTTCCGGCAGCCATACAACTGAAGAGCATGATCGAGGCCGGCATCGTCGGCAAGGAGACGCTGCTTTTCTCGCATGCCGACGCGGGCTCGACCAAGCGCATCGGCGTCAGTTTCAGGGCCTGCCTCTATAACGTGCTGGAGATGACGCGCAATCCCAATGAGGACGATTGGGCGCAAGGGCTGAAGGATCGAGAGAAGAGCTCCGGAGCAAGCAAGATCAAGGGATTCAGCATGGCTGTCGAAGGCAGAGACGTCGTGATCTTCGAGGACCTGATCAGTTCCGGCGGAACGGCCTGCGATCTTGCTGCATTGCTGAAGAGAATGGGCGCACGCTCCGTCATACTCTTCGCGACGACGGGCTTGTTTACAACCGACCCCAGGAAGGGACAAACGGCGGCAGCATCGGTCGAGCGCATCGACCGGAGCAGCCTGGATGCGGTCTTTATTGCCGACACTTACAACCATCGCCTGACCGATTCACAGATTCATGAGGCAATCGAACGAAGCCCCATCGTTCACACGATGAAAACCGCGCCCTATCTGGCCGCGATCCTGCGCGCTTTGCATATTGAGGTTGTGGAAGATACGGGAATGGATGAAAACTCCATCTCCGCCATAGCGAAGGGCGTTCATCCCGATCAATTGGGTGAAGCTCAAAAGATCGCGTGGCCCGTTCGTCTGAAAGCGGACAATCCGTTGCTGACCATCAAGGTGGGATAATCCGGCCGGAGATCAGGTCTTCCGTATCGGGTTTCAAAAGCGCTGCCGGAAATCTCCTCTGATCACTTTGGTCTCAGGCTCTTGGCGAGAAATATCCGAGGATAGCACCGCGATTCAACAAGGGCACTTCGTCCCATTTCCGGCGATTTCCTTTGAAACGATGCAGATGTCTCCGCGCTGCTCCCAGCCTTCCGACTTCCAGAAGCTCAGCCCGCTTTCATTCTTGTTGAAGATAAAGAGATGACACTTCTGCATCCCGGCATCTTTCAAGGCAGCGAGGGATGCCTCGACCAGTCGGCCACCAATGCCCTGCCGGCGAGCGGAAGCGTCCACCGCCAAATGATGAAGATAACCCCTGCGGCCATCGTGCCCGGCCAGAACCGCACCCATCAAACTGCTTTTGGACCGGGCGACAAAGCTCATGCCGGGGTTGCGCTCCAGATAGCGCTCAATGTTCGTCCGCGAGTCGGCGTCACTGAGCCCGACTCCCTCCGAGCGCTGCCATAGCGCCAACACCTCGTCATAGTCTGCATCCGTGAATTCAAGGATTTCAACGCTCATTGCAGCTTGCCCTCTCGTGCGGTTTACCACCCTTCTTCCAAAAGGAGGCGAAATGATGCACCCAGCGAAGTTGTGCGCTTCACAGGAATGGATTAATGATCCTCACTCCGTCGAACTCCTGACCATGCTGCATGTCCTCTGAGAGCAAAATACGGCAGCCCGTCTGCTTTGCCATGCGCAGAACCAGAGCATCCCAGAAAGAGAATCGGTGAAGACGGTGGATGTCGATGGCCGCGAGAATGTCTCCGACGGTGGGCTCGGCGACATGGAATCTCGCAAAAACCTCAACCCTTTGCCGGGCCAATTCCGAATCGAGTTTGAGTTTTCCTACGGCCGAGACGAAGTACTCCTGGAGCACTTGAAGCGAGACCGCTCCGCTCCGTGAGCGGAGGTGGTTCTGTATCAAGTCGAGCGCCGTTGCTCGTTTGGCCGGGTCTCTGGGATCGTCGGAATAAACAAGGACATTGGTGTCGAGGAATGTTCGCGGAACTCTGCCTCCGACGCTCATTTCCGGGGCCATTTGAGCCGGTCCTCGTAAATCTCATCCCGATTCCATTTCCAACCCGTCTCGGGTCTTCCCATGCCACTGGTCCTTACGAAGAACTCGATATCGCGCTCCAGGTCGTCGTCGCCAACAATATGCTCAAAGTGTTCGCGAATCTCCTGGTTGACGGTCTTGCCCACGGCCCTGAGCTTCTCCCGGGCGCGCTCGACAAGCCGCTCGTCGATGGAGAGAGTAATGTTCATTAACACAGTATATGTGCACACATAACCTGTGTCAACCCTCTCCTGCCCTCAAAAGCACGTGGCCGGATCGCAGGCGTTCATCAGCGGAAGCTGCAAAGTCGAATCGTGGCCGGGGCCGGAGTAGATGGTGATCGTCGCCGGTTTGTAGTCCCTGGGTTTGGCCGTCATGATGTTGGTCACGAAGCTCTGCGGGTTGCGGTCATAGAGCGGGAACCATGTGCTCTGAATCTCGACCATCACGGTGTGGCCGGCCTTGAAGACGTGGTCCACGTCGTGGAGCGAGAACTTGTACTCGCGGATCGAGCCAGCCTTGAGCGGCGTTGGCTTTTCAAAACTGTCCAAATAGCGGCCGCGAAAGATTTCGGCATTGGTCATGAGTTGGTAGGCACGCATCTTCTTGTCGGGATCGTCGGACGGATACTCGTCGATGAGTTTGACGACTAGGTCGGTGTCGGTGCCGGTGGTGGCGCCGTAGATGTCGGCGATGACCTCGCCGGTCAGCACCAGATCCTGCTTGAGGGCGGGCAACTTCCAGACAGCCACATCCTTGCGGCCAGTGACGAAGCGCTGATCTTCAGTGAGCCAGTTGTACCACTGCGAGCCGTCGCTATAGGTCGGCTGGATGGGCCGATGACGATACGGGATCGGGTCCGCAGGATCGCTCAGGTAGCTGGTTTGGGACTTGGCGGTCGAACTGCTCCAACTGAGCAGGCCTGCGCCGTCAATATGTAGGCTCGTGGGCCGGGACTCGGCGGGCGGAAAGTGGGCGTAGCGCTTCCAGGTGTTCGAGCCGCTCTGAAAGCTGGCAGTGTCCTGAAGGTCGAAGCCGGATTCGTCCTTTAAATAGTGGGCGAAAAACTTCGCTTCGATCTGCGCGCGAAACTCCTTGCCGATGGGCTCGCCGTAGTCGAGGTTGCCGAGGTGGCGCGCGGACTGAGACCAGGAACCATGTCGCCAGGGACCGAGGACGAGGAAGTTTTGGTGGTTCTGGTCGTGCGGTTCGAGGGTCGAATACTCGATCTGCGGGCCGAACATGTCTTCCTGGTCGTAATATCCGCCGACGGTGAGTGTGGGCAAAGCAACTGCGGAGAGCGAGTGCTCGACTCCGCGCGGGGACCAGTCCTTGTCGTATGCCGGATGCGAGAGGAAGAGCTTCCACGTTGGCAGCGTCCTTGAGCCTGATTTCTTCACATCCTGTGCGAAGCTCCCACGTTCCAAGAAAAAGTCATAGCCGTCGCGGGGCTTGCCGTTCTTGTCTTTGCCGTAGCTGACCTCGGTCTCTTCCTTACTCGACTCCAGGCCGAGGACATAGTCGTAGCCGTAGCTCTGCCGGAATGCGCCGTTGTGAAAAAAGTCGTCGCCCATCCAGACATCGATCATCGGCGCCTGCGGCGAGATGGCCTTGACCGCAGGGTGAGGATCGATACCGGCCATCATGGCCAGGAAACCCGGATAGCTGGTGCCAACTAAACCGGCGCGGCCGTTGTTGCCTGCGACATTCTGGAGCAACCAGGCGACGGTGTCGTAAGCATCAGTGCTTTCGTCGATTGCTTTGGGTTTGCGATGGTCGGCGATCGGGCGGCTCATGATGAACGTGCCCTCGCTCTTGTATCGGCCGCGAATATCTTCGGCGACGTATATGTAACCATCGCGGGCCAGCTCGGGACGGTTGTAGGAGAAGGAGACCCGGTTGACTCCGTCAACCCCATAGGGCGTGCGCTGAATGAGGAAAGGAAGCGGCGCGGCGAAGTCGGCGGGCTTGAGAATTACCGCGTGCAGCTTGACCCCGTCGCGCATGGGAATCATCGCTTCAGTGCGTTTGTAGTCGTGGAAGAGGTGATGAACGGGCGGGCCGGTGCGGCGGAAGACCAACTCGGGCTCGGTGGAGTGAACCATGCTGATGCCACGGCCGGCGTCGTCGAGCGTGAAGCGGTAGGTGCTGTTCGTTTCAGCGAGAAGGAATTCGACGGCGGAGAGGGATTTGAGCTCGACCGGAGGGTTGCGCTCGGTCTCGACGACGAGCTTGCCGCTGTCCGTGTAGAAGCTGATCGGTGTGTCCGGTTCGCTGGGGTCGGTGTATTCGCCGGCGAGGGCCTCAAGCTGGGACGTTGTGGGCGTGGGGGCTTGGGAACAAAGCGGAGCGGCAGAGGGCAACGCAAAGCACAATACAACAAGTAAAAGACGAAGGCGATTCAACGAGCGAGTCTCCTGAAGGGGATTCAATGCGCGTGCCCATGGCGGCGCTCGCGGCCCTGGCTGCCGGTCATCTCATCGAGTGGGACGACGCAGCCCTCCAGCTCTTCGCAGCACAGGTGCTCAAACTGGATGGTGGTGTGGGGGATGTGAAAGTGCTCCTTGAGCAGGTGGTTGAGCTTGACCAGGATGCAGGCGCTCTCCGACGGAGGAATGTCGGCGATGGTCACGTGGCAGGCCAGGGCGCTGGAGTTGGAGCCGAGACTCCAGACATGCAGATCGTGAACGTTGATGACGCCCTCGACCTCTTCCATTCCGGCGCGAATCGCGGTGAGCGAGACGCCGCGGGGCGTGCCCTCAAGAAGGATGTTGAGACTCTCGCGGACGATACCGAGGCTGGTCCAGAGGATGAGCGTGGCAATGATCAGCGATAGAACCGGGTCGATCCAGTTTTGGCCGGTGAGCAGGATGCCCGCGCCGCCGGCGATCACCGCTGCGGTCGAGAACGTGTCGCCGGCCATGTGGAGGAAGGCCGAACGGAGATTCACGTCGTGCGCCACCCGCCAAAGCAGGGCAGCAATCACGCCATTCATCACCACGCCGGCGGCGGCCACGATCATCATGAGGCGGGGCTGCACGACGACCGGCGCAGAGAGCCGGTGGACTGCTTCGATGCCGATCCAAATGGAAATGACAATGAGCGTCGCCGCATTGATGAAGGCGGCCAGCACTCCGGCCCGCTGATAGCCGAAGGTCCGGGAGTCGTCGGCGGGGCGGGACTGAAAGTAGACGGCGGCGAAGCTGAGCAGCAGGGCCAGGAAGTCCGAGGCGTTGTGACCCGACTCAGAGAGCAAAGCCAGCGAATGGGCGCGCAGGCCAGCCACAAAGGTGACCACGACGTAAGCGAGCGTTGCCACCAGCGAGAAGCGCAGAACGGATTGAGTTCTATTTGCGCTTGAGCCGGTGGGCGCCGCGTGAAGATGCATAGTGAGAGTCTAATGGCGGCGGGCATTGGAAGCCAATTGTGCCGAACTCCAGCGAGCGTCTGGCCGAACCGCAGGTGCTTACTGGTTGGCCTCGATGCGGCGGCCGTGCGCATCCTGCAAGCCGCGAGTATTCATCTTGTAGAGGGCGGCGAAGGCGCGGACCTGGTCGCGGCTCAGGGTCAACTCATCTTCCAGGACAAACCAGCGCACTCCCTCGGTGCAGGGCGGCGCGGTCAGCGAACCCTCGTAGGTCCAGTAACCGCGATCGGCGGGCAAGAGGCCGCCTGCGTTCACCATCTCCGCGACCTTGTCGGTGGCCCCAGTGGTCTTCGGAAGATGCGGCCAGAGCGCGGCCAGCACGGCGTTGGGCGCGTCCAGGTCCTGGCGCAGCCGCACGGCGACAACGGCTAACTTCCCTTCGGCGCTCTTGTGTACCAGATGCACCTCCATGTCGGTCAGCTTGCCGCGAACGGCGGCTTCGCCTGGATGGTGGAAGTGGAATTGCACCAGGTCAAAGCGCACGCCGGCGGCGACGATGTAGCTGCCGGGATCGACACGCACCTCGACGGTGTGGCCCGTGTTGACGAGCGTCACCGGGCCCCCAATGTAGTGGAATTCGATCGGCTGTAGCGCCTTGTTCAGACGCGCGTTGCGAATGTCGATGGGCGACTGCTCATGACCCTTCGAGCAGGCTTTATAGGCCGGATCGAGCTTGCCCCAATTCAGTTCGCCGCGCTTGCCCTCGTAGTCCCAGGGAGTGGTGGTTTGGGCGATGGTTTGCGTGGCGGCCATCGCGGCCACGCCGAGTGCAAGGGCGGCAAGTGCGGGAAAACGCATCGGTTGCTCTCCTGGACAGAATGGACGCGCAGCGCGCCAGAGAGCATTCTAAGGCATTGACGGGACAGCTGTACGCGGAGGTCGAAAGGGTATTCATTGCAGTTGGCACCTGAGAGGAGGCGAGGAAAAGGGGCTGTTCGGGGCTGGGTATTTGGCGCAAATTGGGCAACAAGGACGGTTTTCGAGGCAAAATAGGGCACTTTTTCGGGGTTTATGTTTACTGATAAGTCAACAAGACAATATTTTAAGTTGTTCATTTATACATGTTTACCATGGAATCCGTGACCGGGAAAGCGATTTCCACGGGGGGAGGGGGTGGGGGTAGGGGGTGGTACGGACCGGGCACATGCCTGACAGATTGGACCCGTCGGACCAGATTGAGCTGGGGCCACGACGGCGAAGATCGATCTGGCGGAGATTGGGCATGAGGTCATTATGCGCTGCCGGATCGTAATTAACTGCAAAACGGATTGGGAGAGAGTTGATGCGCCCGTCCGAGCGCGAGAAGGGCGACAAGAGCATCCCGGACCCTG
>Ga0181526_10000188_pt1 | contig 66973 bp, 55 predicted proteins | sample PEATcosm2014_Bin_35_FD_119750 | JGI IMG/M metagenome (GOLD analysis project Ga0181526, IMG submission 119750) | Peatland microbial communities from MTU Mesocosm Facility, Houghton, MI, USA - PEATcosm2014_Bin06_30_metaG | ecosystem: Environmental > Terrestrial > Soil > Wetlands > Peat | place... | reverse complement strand
GATTCACGCTGTGGAATCTGCAAGGAGTGACTTCGTGACCGACGATTCGCGGCTTGACCTGGAACTAATTGCGGCTGCTGCGTCCTCTGACCTGGCGGCGACGGCCTCGGAAGCAGTGCCGTGGCTGGACGTGCCCCGCATCCTCAAGGGCGACTCGATTCAGATGGCGTTCCAGCCGATCGTGAACCTCGGGACTCGGGAGTGCATCGGCTACGAAGCCCTGGCGAGGTTCCCCGATGAGGAGATCGTGTCGCCACAGGGTTGGTTCGCAGCCGCAGCCGCCCAGGGTCTTGCCCAGCAGCTCGAGATTGTCGCCGTGACTGCTGCACTCGCGCAGCTCGCCCAGCTGCCCGCTGGAGTCTTCATCTCGTTGAACGTCTCACCGATCACTGCCGGCTCGCCCGAGTTGCGCAGCTTGATCAAACCCAAGCAACGCAAGCGGGTGGTCTTCGAGATCAAAGAGGACGCCGCCGTCGAGGACTACCAGCGATTCACCGGCGCCATCGACGAGTTGCGGTCGGCCGGTGTGCGCATCGCCGTCGACGATGCCGGCATCGCCGACGTCAGTTTGCGACACATGCTCGACATTCGGCCGGATTTCATCAAGATCGACACCGATGTCACTCGGGGAGTGGACCACGACCCCGTCAGGCAGGCGATCGTGACAGCCTTCCGCTCCGTCGCCGCCCAGGCCGGCGCCCTCAGCCTCGCCGAGGGGATCGAGACCGAGGAAGAGCTCGAGACGCTGCGATCGCTCCACATCGACCTCGGTCAGGGGTACCTGCTCGGCCGTCCGGCCTACGTCGAGAACCTCGGCAAGACGTCCTGAGCCGGCTGGGGCCACACCCGGCGCTTCAGGGTATATAGGCACCGAGGAACGCCAAGAGGGCGTATCCGAGAAGGCCGGCACCCGAGACGGCGAGAGCCGCCCAACACACGCGGCGATGTGCCGTCAGGGTGGCGACCGCAAGGGCGAACGGGAAGCATCCGAGGGCGTAGCGCTCGAAAGACGTGAGGTTTGGAGCCGTGAGCGTGATGGCGAGCGTGACAGCCGCATAGGCGCCGTAGGAGATCGGCCACCGCCGCAAGAGGACAACGGCCATCGCCACGAAGAAGATCGCCCACGGGGCATGCAACGCCGTCCCGAGATGATCGCCGTGGACGAGATCGCGAAGGTCGCTGGCGACGGTCGTGAACGGGTCGGCCAGACCGCCACGATTCGAGCTCGAGACCTGCGCCGAGAGGGGGAGGAAGAAGCTCCCGTCGTGCACCTTTGACCAGATCAGGTAAGCGACGGCGCCGGCGGGGGCCGACACCACGGCGGCGACCCTCCACCACCATTGACGCACCGGGACCTGGCGCAGACCGCGCAGCGCCTCGATGAGGGCCGGCACGGCGAGCAGGAGGCCGACTGGCCGGCACAGGCCGGTGAGCACGCCGGCGGCGGCGGCGGCGGCGAACCGACCGGAACGCAGCGCCAGGAACATGGCGAGGCTCGTGACGAGCAGCAACGAGTCGGCGTAGCCCATCGAGAGCACGAACGCGGCCGGGAGCATTGCCAGCCACCATGCCGAGCGGGCCGCCGTCTCTTTGTCACCGGTCTCCACGACGACGAGTCGGTGGATGAGTGCGAGGGCGACGAAAGCCGCAACATTGGCGATCACGAGCAGCCCGATGTCGGCACTGATGCCTGGCAGGGCGGTCAGCGCTCGGGTGAGGAGCGGGTAGAGCGGGAAGAAGCGCACGGAGGTCCGGCCCGATCGGCCGTATCCGAGCACGGCGATTCGGCGGTACCAGTTGGCATCTGCGCCGAGCAAGCCGGCATGTGCCGACACGACGGCGGCGTGCGAGCGGGGCCGTATCTCCGTGACGAGGAATCGGGCGAGCACGAGCGCCCCGACGACGATCGCCCGCGAGACGAGGAAGGGTGCGAGCGCCGCACGGCCGGATTGCAGCGACGCGGCTCTCCACCCGTGGGAGGTGCGTTGATGCCGTGCCGGCGTTCGGCTAACCATGGTGGTGAGTCACCGGCGTCGCAAGGCCGGGATCAGTGCCACGCGGCGAACGTACCACGACCTTCGGCGCGCGAAGCCCCCTGCGAACGAGGCCGTAGCCTGCAGGGATGCTCATCGACGACACGATCGACGCCGTCCTGCTCGACGCCGGCGGTGTCCTCGTGCTCCCGGACCCGAAGCGCATGAGGGAGGTGCTGGCGCCCCTTGGAGCGCACCCCGGCGACGACACCTGCCGACTGGCACACTATGCGGGCATGCGGGAGGTCGACCGCCTCGGTCGGGCGGACTGGCCTCTCGTCGATCGCGTCGTCGCTCGCAGCGCCGGCGTGCCCGAGGACCGCATCGACGAGGCTCTCGCATCGATCGAGCGCATCTACCTCGCAGAGGACTGGGTACCCGCTCCCGGGGCGGCCGAGGCCCTCCGTGCCCTCGAGGCGGCCGGCCTGCAGCTGGGGATCGTGTCGAACGCCACGGGCAGGATGGAGCAGCTGCTCCTCGAGCACCGCATCTGCGGGCTGGAGGGCGAGGAGATGGCGAAAGTGGCGGTCGTGATCGACTCCCACGTCGTCGGCGTCGAGAAACCCGATCCGCGCATCTTCTCTCTTGCCCTCAACGCTCTCGAGGTTCCGCCACAGCGCTGCGTCTTTGTCGGCGACAGCGTTCACTTCGATGTCGAAGGCGCCCGCAATGCCGGCATCCGCCCCCTTCACCTCGACCCGTTCGGACTGTGTCCGGCGGGCGACCACGAGCATCTCGCCAGCCTGGGAGCGCTCACGGCCGACCTCGAGCGGGACGGCGCCTGATGGAGTTCAACCTCGCAGAGGTGCAAGAAGCGCTCTCCGAACGGCTGGGCGGCCGCGAGGCGATCGTCTCGGCCGCGCGCCGCTTCAGCTGGGCGGAGCTGACCGAGCGCACACGGCGCTTGGCGAACGTGCTTCGTGCCGGCGGCCTCGCGGTGGGCGCGGAGCGACTGGCCCTCGCCGATCACGAGGCGGGTCAGGACCGTGTCGCCATCTGCCTGTTGAACGGCCACGAGTACCTCGAGTCCATCCTCGGCGCCATGAAGGCTCGGGCGGCGCCCTGCAACGTCAACTATCGCTACGTGACAAGTGAGCTGGAGGAGCTGCTGGCCGACATGGCGCCTCGGGCCGTCGTGTACCACGGACAGTTCGCCGCCTCGATGGAGGCGGCGCTTTCGAGGCTCTGCGAGGCGGGCATCATGGAGCAGCCGCTGCGCTTACAGGTACCCGATGGCAGCGGTGCCCCTCTCAGCGACGGCGCCGTCGACTACGAGACCGCCTTGGCTTCGGCCTCGCCGGAGCGGCCAGAGGTTGAGTGGTCGCCGGACGACCTGTACGTGCTCTACACCGGCGGCACGACGGGCAAGCCGAAGGGAGTCTTGTGGCGCCAGGCTGACATCTTCGTGACCTCTCTCGGAGGCCGCAACTTCCGGGAGGGCGGGCGTGAGTGGAGATCGGTCGATGAGCTGGTCGAAGCCGCCGTCGGCCGGACGGGAGCGCGCGGTCTGTCGGCGGCACCGTTCATGCACGGCACGGGGCAGTGGGTGAGCTTCCAGGCGCTCCACACGGGCGGGACCGTGGTCATCCAGAGCGTCGTCGATCGCTTCGATGCCGGCGACGTGCTCGACACGGTCGAACGCGAGCAGGTCAGCCTGCTCACCATCGCCGGGGAGGCGTTCGCGGCGCCGCTCATCGACGCCATGGACGCCCGCCCCCGCGATCTCTCCTCACTCGTCGTGCTCTCCTCGAGCGGGGCGGCCCTCTCGCCGAAGTCGAAGGAAGCGATCATGGCCCGCCTGCCGGGGTTGCGCATTCGCGACACGATGGGCTCGTCCGAGGCGGGGCCCTTGGCCATCACCGTGAACGGCCCGGGCGAGGGGACGAGCCGCCTGGTGCGCTTCCGCCCCGATCCGCAAACGTGCGTGGTCGACGAGCCCCGCACGAGGGTGCTGCCGGCCGGGCACGAGGGCACGGGCTGGCTGGCTCGTTCCGGGCGCATCCCCCTCGGCTACCTGAACGATCCGGCCAAGACAGCTGCGACGTTTCGGTCGATCGACGGCAGGCGTCTGACGATCCCGGGCGATCGGGCGCGCCTGCACGCAGACGGCACGGTCGAGGTCCTCGGCCGCGACGCCGTGACGATCAACTCGGGGGGCGAGAAGATCTTCGCCGAGGAGGTGGAGGCTGCCGTCCGCCACCACCCGGGCGTCCGTGACGTGATCGTCGTCGGGCGACCGAGCGAGCGATGGGGGAGCGAAGTCGTCGCCATCGTGGAGCCGGAGCCGGGCAGCGGGGTGGACGACGCCGAGCTGCTCGCAACCTGTGCACGGGAGATCGCCCGCTACAAGCTGCCGAAGGCCGTCATCACCGTCGACCGCGTGAAGCGCAACCCGGCCGGCAAAGCCGACTATGCCTGGGCGAAGGCGGTGGCCGCCGGCAGGCAGGCTCCCGATTCCTGAGGGTCGTCACCGGTCGGCCCCGCAGGGGCCCCGGTCGACAGCGACGTCGAGGACCACTCAGGCGCCGGCGGCGGATCGGATTCTCTTCATGTGCTCGACGCGGCGATCGAGCGCTTCGGCGGTGCCGATGTCGGCGCGGTGACGCACGGGACCGCTCACCGAGGAGGCGCCCCGCTCGGCGAGGGCTTCGGCGGCTGCCACGGTGTCGCCGATCCCGACGAAGGCGAGGCCACGCGAGCCCGTCAGGTGCACGGAGGCGTCCTCCGCAAGCTCGGTGGCCGCCCAGTAGCAGCGAAGATCGGCTGCGACGACGGACTCGTCAACGGAGATGACCGCATCACCGGTGCCGCTCTCGGGGTAGGAGCTCGGCACGACGTACTTGCAGACGGTCGCCCGTGGCGCGAAGTACATCTCGAGCTCACCGAGGCGACCGACGGCGGCAGCCAGCAAGAGCTCGACGAGGTCGCCCTCGAGCAACGGCAGGACGTTCATGGCCTCCGGGTCGCCGAACCGGGCGTTGAACTCGATCAAGCGGACGCCGTCGGCGACCGCCATGAAGCCGCCGTAGACGACGCCTCGATACGGCGTCGCAGCCTCCCGCCCGAGTGCTTCCACGGTGGCTTCGTTGATCTGCCGCGCGAGGGCGAGGTCCCGCCTGCTGAGGAACGGGAGCGAGCCGTCCGGGCAGGAGTATGAGCCCATGCCGCCGGTGTTCGGGCCCCGGTCCCCGTCGTAGGCGCGTTTGTGGTCCTGCACGATCGGGCAGTGCACGACATCGGTGCCGTCGGTGATGGTCTGCAGGCTGAACTCCTCGCCCTCGAGGCGCTCCTCGATGACGACCGACCCGTCGGAGGCGAGCAGCGATCGGGCGTAGGCGACGGCATCGTCGAGCGAGTCGAGCTGCTCGCCGTGCACCTTGACGCCTTTGCCGCCCGTGAGGCCGTCCGGCTTCACGACCACGCTCCCGAGCTCGCCCACGTACTCGGCCAGGTCGTCGTCGCTGCGGAAGGCGCGGTGACGTGGGTTTCCCATGATGCCGTGACGCGCCACGAGGGCCCGCGTCCACGACTTGCTCGTCTCCAAGCGGGCGAGGTCCTTCGTCGGGCCGAAGCACGGCAACCCCAGCTCGGCCACGGCGTCGGCCAACCCGACCGACAACGGGTCCTCCGGACCGATGACGACGAGATCAGGACTCGCCTGGCGGGCGACGGCCACCATGGCGTCGAGATCGGTGAGCGAGGACGTCACGAAACGATCCGCCTTGCGCACCAGCCCAGGGCTGCGGAACGGAGCGCACACCGTCAGCTCACACGGGGTGGCGGAGGCGAGCAAGCCCTCGGCGATGGCGTCGGTGCGGGAGTCCTTGCCGTAGAGCAGGACCTTGCAGACCTTGCCGCTCATCGATCGAACCGTACCGGCACGACTCGCCGGCTGCTCCCGGCCTTCACGTGCGGGCGTCGCTGCGGTCGCCGGCGTGGTCGACGGCGTGCTCGCTGTACCACCGTTCGAAGTCTTGCGGCGCCAACGGGCGTGACCACAAGTAGCCCTGCGCCGTCTCGCACCCGAGCGCCAGCAGCGCCAAGCGCTGTTCCTCCGTCTCGACTCCCTCGGCGCACGAGCCCATGCTGAGGGCCCTGGCGAGGGCGATGACCGCCTGCACGATCGACGGGTCGTCCGGGTCACGGAGCTGTCCGAGACCGGCGACGAAAGACTGGTCGATCTTGAGCGAGTGCACGGGCAGCACCTTCAGGTACTCGAGCGATGAGTACCCCGTGCCGAAGTCATCGATCGACACGGGGATGCCGAGCTGGCGCAGGCGGCGCAGGACGTCGATGGCAGCGGCGATGTCGGCCATGAGCACGCTCTCGGTGATCTCGAAACCGAAGGAGCCGTCCTCGGCGTCGCGCTCGATGAGCTGCTCGCAGAGCGCCACGAGGTCGGAGGACAGTTGGGCGGAGGACAGGTTGATGGAGACCCAGAGGTTCTCGGCGCCGGGCAGGGCGTCCCGCCACACGCCGATCTGGTGGATGGCCTCGTCGATCACGAAGCGGCCGATGGGGCGGATGAGGCCGGACTGCTCGGCCACGGGGATGAACTCCGCCGGGCTGACCTCGCCCCGTTCAGGATGCCGCCAGCGGCAGAGCGCCTCGACGGCGATGACGCGACCCGTCGACAGGTCGATGATCGGCTGGTAGGCGAGCCGTAGGTCGCCGTGTTCGACGGCTAGGCGCAAAGCGCTCTCGAGATCGAGCAGGCGGGCGGCCCGCGAGAGCATGTCCTTGTTGAAGGCTTCCGCCCTGCCGCGCCCGAGCTCCTTCGCCCTGTGCATGGCGACAGCGCCGTCGCGAAAGCACGTCGCCGCCTCGTCTTCGGTTTCGGGCTGTACGACGCCGGAGGACACGCTGAGATAGAGGTCGCGGTCCGCCACGCGAAAGGGTCGGTCGAAGGCGGCGCTCATGCGGCGCCCGATGGCGGCGGCACCGGCCGCTCCTACGTCTTCGCAGATCATCACGAACTCGTCCCCGCTGAAGCGCCCGACGGTGTCGGAGGCCTCTGTGAGGGACTGCAGGCGGCCGGCGAGATCGACGAGCAGGTGGTCGCCGGCGGCATGCCCGAGTGTGTCGTTCACGAGCTTGAAGCGGTCGATGTCGCCGAAGATGACGGCGATCCTGCGCTTGTAACGTGCCGCCCGCGCCAGGGCACCCTCGAGGCGGTCCTGCAGCAGCAGGCGGTTCGGCAGGCCGGTGAGGGGATCGTGCAGCGCCATGTGCTCGAGCATCTGCTCGGCGGACTTGCGCTCGGTGATGTCCTGTACCTGGGCGAACACGTAGGCGGGGGTGTCGTCGTCATGGCGGACGAGCGAGAGGTTCACGAGACCCCAGAGCTCGGTGCCGTCGCGGCGCAGGAATCGGCGCTCGAACGGTGCCCGCTCGCCCCGGAACACGCGTTCGCGGGTGGCGGCGGCGTCCTGGTCGTCCGGGTGTATGAACTCCCCCGTCTGGTGCCCGACGATCTCGTCCTCCGTGCGGTCCAGGAAGACGCACATGACGGAGTTCACCCGCGTGACGTTTCCGTCGAGGCCGATCATGGCCGAGGCCACGGCTCCCCGCTCGAAACCGAGGCGGAACCGCTCCTCGGCCTCCCGCCGCTCGGCCTCCAGGCGATGGCGCTCCGTGAGGTCCGTGGCGATGCTGGCGATGGCGACGAGCTTGCCGCCCTCCATCACGGGCGTGATCGTTGACAAGACCGGGAAGCGCCGCCCGTCCCGGTGGACCATCCAGTACTCCTCGGTCACCTTCTCGCCCTCGGCGACACGGCTGAACACGAGGGCATCGCGCTCGGTCTCCTCGCCGGCCCGCACGATCTCGACGACGTCGCGCCCGAGGACCTCGGCCGACGTCCAGCCGAACAACTCCTCGGCGGCGGCGTTCCAATACAGGATGCGGCGCTTCAGGTCGTTGACGACCACGGGCTGGCCGAGGGCGGCGAGCGCGTTCGCCTCGAAGGAGCTTGATGTTTCGCCCACGATGCCCCTTTCCCCTGCTGAACCGATCCGGTGGGGCCCCGGATCGGCGGCACAGCGAGTCCTCAGCGGCGGGTCGGCGGCGATCTGTCCCCCAGGCATCCGACGATGCTGCGCTCAACGAAACGGTACCGCCCGCGGGCCCCTTCGTGAGGACACGCCCGTGCGGGCCGCGCAAGCCAGGCTGACGGGCCTATGGTCGCGGTCATGGTCACCGTCGCCCCCTACGGCTCCTGGAAGTCACCCCTCACCGCTGATCGCCTCCTCGAGGACGCTGTGCAATTGGCCGACCCCGTGGCGGCCGGCGATCTCGTCTACTGGACCGAGGGCCGCCCGACGGAGGGTGGTCGTGTCGTGATCGTCAAGCAGCTCCCGGACGGCACGACGCAAGACGTCTTCGGCGCCGACTACTCGGCTCGCACGCGCGTGCACGAGTACGGGGGCCGCGGCTTCGTCGTCGACGGCGACACGGTGTACTTCTCCAACTTCACCGATCAGCGCCTGTACCGGGTACGACCCGGTGGGGAACCCGAGCCGATCACGGCGGAGCCCGCCGTGCCGGCGTCCGTGCGCTATGCCGCCCCCGTCGTGAGTCGCGATGGGCACCAGCTGTACTGCGTCCGGGAGCGGCACGGGACCCCCGGCGTGGCGATCGAGGTCGTGAACGACGTTGTGATCCTGGCGACCGACGGCGAGGCGGAGCCTCGCGTCGTCGCCGAAGGCCACGACTTCTTCTCGTTCCCGACCCTCTCGCCCGACGGCAGGCGCATCGCTTGGATCTCCTGGGACCACCCGAACATGCCCTGGGACGGCACCGAGCTCTGGGATGCCGAGCTCGGCCCGGACGGTCTGCCGGTCAACCCGCGCCTCGTGGCCGGAGGCGACGCCGAGTCGGTCACGCAGCCGCGGTACTCGCCAGACGGCCGATTGCACTTCATCTCGGACCGGACGGGCTGGTGGAACCTCTACGAGGACGACGAGAACGGAGGGCGCCCCATCGCCCCTGCTGAGGCCGAGTTCTCGAAACCCGACTGGGTGTTCGGCCAGTCGACGTACTGCTTTCGCGACGACGGATCCATCGTCGCCCTGGCGTGGAGCGACGGGCTCGCTTCCATGAGCCTCATCGGCCCGGGGGGACGCTCGCAGATCAGCACGCCGTACACCTCCGGAGCCTCGATCACCGCCCGCCACGGCGGCGTCGTGCTGCTGGCAGGCTCCCCGCGGCTGCCCACGAGCATCGTCTCGGTGGACGTGCCGTCGGGCACCGCGACGGTCCTGAGGGCGGAGAAGGAGGCTGCCGTCGACGCTGCCTACTTGTCCGAGCCGGAGTCGATCGCCTTCCCGACCGAAGGCTCCCTCACGGCCTATGCCCTCTTCTACCCCCCCGCCAACCCGGACTTCGTCGCCCCGGAGGGAGAATTGCCGCCGCTGCTCGTCTCGAGCCACGGCGGCCCCACGTCGGCGACGTCGTCCTCCCTCAACTACGGCATCCAGTACTGGACGTCACGAGGGATCGGCGTCGTCGACGTCAACTACGGCGGCAGCTCGGGCTACGGCCGGCCATACCGCGAGCGGCTGCGTGACCGCTGGGGCATCGTCGACCTCGACGACTGCGTGAACGCCGCCAAGTACCTGGCCGCGACGGGGCGGGCGGACGGCCGCCGCCTCCTCATCCACGGGGGCAGCGCCGGCGGCTACACGACGCTGTGCGCGGTGACGTTCCGGGACGTCTTTGCGGCCGGCGCCAGCCACTTCGGTGTAGCCGACGCCGGCGCACTCGCCCGCGACACCCACAAGTTCGAATCTCGCTACCTCGACGGGCTGATCGGCCCATGGCCGGAGGCCGAGGACGTCTACGAGGAGCGCTCACCGATCTTTCACACCGACCAGATGCGGACGCCGCTCATCATGTTCCAGGGCCTCGAGGACCGGGTCGTACCACCTGCCCAGAGCGAGAAGATGGCCCAGGCCCTTCGGGAAAAGGGCGTGCCCTTCGCCTACATGGCCTTCGAGGGCGAGCAGCACGGCTTCCGCAGGGCGGAGAACATCAAGGCGACGATCGATGCTGAGCTGTACTTCTTCGGGCGGGTGCTGGGCTTCGAACCGGCCGACGACGTGCCTGCCATCGAGATCGAGAATGCCGAGGTGCTCGCGCCCGCAACCGGAAGGGGCTGAGGCGATGCCGACGGCCGAACACTGGATCGAGCAGTTCGCCGGGCGGCTCGGGGTCGAGCCCCCGGACGCCGAGACGGTCGGCGTGCTCCTTGCCATGACAGGGGTCGCCGCCCATGCCTCCGAGCGGACGGCGGCGCCCATCTCCGCCTGGATCGTCGGCCGGGCCGGCTTGGCTCCTACCGAAGCCCTCGCCCATGCCGAGGCGCTCGCCGCCGAGCTGGACACTCAGCCTGATGGCTCTGGGTCCGGTCTCGCCGAGGCGCCTGCTCCGGGGGGAGAGCCCGGCGGCGTCGCACCGGAGTGACACCGGCGACACCGCTCCCTGCCGGCGCAGCGGGCAGTCAGCAGGCCCTCGGCGGTCTCTTGCTGACAGGCGGCCGGAGCCGGCGCATGGGTCGCGACAAGGCAAGCCTCGTCCTGGGCGGCGAGACGTTGTCAGCCCGTACGGGGCGACTCCTTGCTGCTGTGGCGAAGCCGGTTCTCGAAGTCGGGCCCGGATGGTCGGGACTGGCGACGGCCGGACCCGACCTCGGCGAGGGTCCGCTCACCGGCATCGCAGCCGGCTGGCGGTCGCTCCGCCAGCAGGGCTTCCGGGGCGATGTGATCGTGCTCGCGACCGATCTGCCGTCGCTCACGGCTGACGTCCTCGCCTGGATGGCCTCCCGCCCCGAGACGGTCTCGGTCGTGCCGGTTGTGGAGGGCCGGGCGCAACCGCTGTGCGCCCGTTGGTGCGAGGAGGACCTCGAACGGGTCGTCGTGCTCGTCGAGGGCGGTGTGCGCGCCGTACTCTCCGCCCTCGGGCCGGACACGGCTTACCTGGACGAGGCCGAGTGGGCCGGCGTGGCGACGGCGGGCGCCTTCCGGGACGCCGATCGGCCGGGCGATCTGGCCTGCGGCAGGGGCTGAGCAGGAGCCGTCGCGCCGAAGCCCCCGGCTCACAGGCCGTAGAAGCGGGCCTCCACGACTCTGCGGGCGCGCCGCGTCACGCGCCGGTAGGCCTCGCGCAATTCCGTTGGCGAGGTCCCGAGCGAACGGGCCAGGCGCGAGAGGGCTTCCCGATCGGAGGGGAGGGAGTCTGAGCCCACGACGCTCACGATGCCGCCCGCACCGGCGATGAAGCTGCCGACGAGGTGCCAGCGGTTGCGTGTAGCCGACAAGAAGCGATAGGCCTCGTTCAACACCGCCCCCTCTCCCGCCTCGAGGTGGCCGGCGCTCACGAGGAGCTTGAGTGCCTCGACCGTGTTCGTCTCGGCGACGCCGTGCTCGAGCTGCAGGAGCTGCACCGTCCATTCCACGTCCGAGAGCGATCCCTTCCCGAGCTTCAGGTGGAACTGGGGGTCCTCGCCCGCCGGGATGCGCTCGCGCTCGACACGGGCCTTCATACGCCGGATCGCCCGCACCTCCTCGCTCCCGACGGGCGACGCCCAGAGCGCATCGGCGGCCAGTGCCATGAAACGCTGCAGCACCTCGGGATCGCCCGCCACCGGCCGCGCCCGCAGGAGCGCCTGCCGCTCCCAGGTCTCGATCCGGCGGCGGTGGTACTCGGCGTAGGCCTCGAGGCTGCGGGCGCGTGGGCCCTGACGGCCCTCCGGGCGCAACGAGGCGTCCACCGGCAGGATCCGCTCGGCCGGGGTGGCGCCGTTCAACAGCCGGAAGATCGAGGAGGTGGCTTCCTCGGCCAGGGCGGCGTCGCCCGCACCGGCGCCGTCGTACACGAGCAGGACGTCGAGGTCGCTCCCGTAGGCGAGCTCCTCTCCTCCGAGGCGTCCCATGGCGATGATGCCGAAGGGCACCTGCGGGGCGGCTGCGCGAAGCGCTGCGGCGAGGGCGGCGTCGCCGAGGGCGGCGAGCGCCCGCGACGTCGCCGTCGGCGACGTCCGCAGCAGTACGTCGGCGCCGAGGATGCCCAGCGTCGTCGATTCGACGAATCGGCGCAGCGCCGGTGCTGCCCGCGGGGGCGCCTGGTCGACCAGTTGCTCGGCTCGCTCGAGGATCTCGCCGCGCGAAAGATGCTCGAGCTCTCTGTCGTCGTCGAGATGGGTGGCGACTTCCGGATGCCGTCCGATCAGGTGGCCGACTTGTCTGCCCGTGCCGAGAAGCAGGCAGAGACGGCGCGCCAACTCCGGAGACTCCCGGAAGGATGCCACGAGGACGTCGCGCCGATGCGGGACGGAGACGAGGGTGCGGAGGTTGAGGAGTCCTTGGTCGGGATCGGGCGATTCCGAGAGCCAGCCGAGGAGCACGGGAAGCAGCTGCTGCATGAGGCGGGACGAGCGTGTGAGGCCCCGCGTCAGCTCCCGGAGGGCCTGGCGGGTGCGGTCCGCCTCTCGGAAGCCGAGCGCCTCGAGGCGACTCTCGGCGGCCGCCACGGTCCATCGCCCGTGGTCGCCGGCGTCTCCCTCGGCGGCGAAGACCTCGAGGAGCGGGCGGAAGAAGAGACGCTCGTGGATCGCCCGCGCCGACGATTGGTACCGTCCCATGACGCTATCCATGCGCTCGAGGGCCCCCGTGGCCGACCGCACGCCCCCGCCGGCCCGGCTGCCGAGGCGGGCGAAGCCCAACACGCGTGCAAGCGACTCGCGTGCCGCTTCGTCGCCCGGCACGGTGTGCACCTGTGCCTCTTCGACGAGCTGCAACCGGTGCTCGACCGTGCGCAGGAAGCGGTAGGAGAGGGCGAGGGCGGCCGCATCCCCACGGTCCACGTACCCGGCCTCGGCGAGCTCGCGGAGCGCCGCCAGCGTGGCGGGCAGCCGAATGAGGGGGTCGGCACCGCCATGCACGAGCTGAAGAAGCTGCACGGAGAACTCGATGTCGCGGATGCCGCCCCGGCCGCGTTTGATCTCCCGATCGGAGAGCCCCTTCTTGGAGACGAGCTCTTCGGCTCGGCCCTTCATGGAGCGAAGCTCGGCGAGATCGTCTGCGTCGAGGCGACGGCCCCAGATGGCGTCGGCGGCAGCCCGTTCGAAAGCCGCTCCGAGCTCGGCCCCTCCGGCGGCTGCGCGGGCCTTCAAAAGGGCTTGGAACTCCCAGGGGCGCGCCCAGCGCTCCCAGTAGCTGTGGAAGGAGTCGAGCGAGCGGACGAGGGCGCCGTTGCGCCCCTCGGGCCGCAGATCCGTGTCGACGCGAAAGGCCCCGCCGGCGATGCTCAGCACGCGGCGGGCGCTCCCGGCCTCGTCGTCGCCTACGAACATGATGTCGACGTCGCTGGCGTAGTTGAGCTCGCGGGCGCCGTGCTTGCCCATGGCGATCACCGCCAGGCCCGGCCCAACCCCGGCCAGTCGACAGGCGGCTCCGAGCACCCCGTCGGCGAGATCGGAGAGCGCTTCGCCCACCGCCTCCAAGGCCGTGAAGCCGGCGAGATCCTGCGCGGCGATGACGAGGAGACCGAGCCGCTTGCGGCGGACGAGGTCGGCGGGATCGCTCGCCAGCGCCGGATCGGCCACCCGTGACACCGCAGTCGGGGGGCGGTTGCGGTCGATGTCGCCGGTGGGGCGCCGCAGTGACGCCTCGAGGACGTCGATGGCCGCCGGGTCGGTGATGACGAGGCGGCCGAGCGAGCGGCTGGCCGCCATGACCGTGGCGACGACTCCGGCGAGACGGCCGTCGCCGTCGAGCCGGTCGGCGGCCGTGGCGTCCCGCTCGAGGAGGCGCTCGAGACCGAGCCGCACGACCTCGGGCGCGGCTGAAGAGGAAGCGGCAGCTTCAAGCTCCACGGGAAGGGTCATCGAATCGCCTCGTCCGCAGGCTAGGGGCGGAGGCGGTCCCTCCCGCCGCCTGCCTCGTTTCGTCGATCGTTGCGACGCAACGGGTACGCTCGAGTCGTGGGCCGATTGCGCGTGGCTCTGTGCCAGCTCGACCCGGTGGTAGGCGACCTTGACGGCAACGTCGCCAAGGTACTCACTGCCCTGGCTGATGCCGAGGCCGCCGGGGCCGATCTCGCCGTCTTCCCGGAGCTCGTCATCACGGGTTACCCCCCTGAGGATCTTCTCGTCAACCCAGCCTTCGTCGAGGGCAACCTGCGTGCCCTCGACAGCGTCGCTGAGCGCACCGGCCGTTGTGCCGCCGTCGTCGGCTACGTCGATGCCGACGGCGACCTCTACAACGCGGCGGCCGTCTGTGCCGGCGGCAAGGTGCACGGCGTCTGGCACAAGGAGCTCCTCCCGAACTACGGGGTGTTCGACGAGCAGCGCTGGTTTTGCTCCGGCGCCGGGGCGGGAGGCGACGACCATCTCTATCTCGTGAACGGCGTCCGCGTCGGTGTCGTCGTGTGCGAGGACGCCTGGAGCCCGACGGGTCCTGTCGCTCGTCTCGGCGACGGCGGCGCCGAGCTGATCGTCGTCCTCAACGGATCACCGTACCGGGCCGGCGTTCTCGGAGAGCGGCGGCGCATGCTGGCGACGCGGGCGGCCGACGCGTCGGCCGTGCTCGCCTATGTCAATCTCGTGGGCGGACAGGACGAGCTCGTCTTCGACGGCGGATCGATGATCTTCGACCATGACGGCACGTTGCTGGCGGCGGCTCCCCAGTTCGAGGAGGCGACGCTGGTCACGGACCTCGAACTGCGCCCCGCTTACCGCAAGCGGATCCTGGATCCGCGAGGTCGCCCGGTCATGCCCGGGCTGCCCGCCCTTCTCGTCAGCGAGCAGCGGAGCGACGAGGCCGGCCCCCCGCTCGCCGGCGGCGTCGCGCCAGAGCTGCCGGCGACGGAGGCCGTCTACAAGGCACTCGTGCTCGGCACCCGCGACTACGTGGAGAAGAACCGCTTCGCCGATGTGCTCGTGGCTCTTTCCGGGGGGATCGACTCGTCGCTCGTGGCAGCCGTCGCCGTCGATGCCGTCGGACCCGAGCGAGTCCATGGCGTCCTCCTGCCGTCGCGGTACTCCTCCGAAGGCTCGGTCGCCGACGCCCTCCAGCTGGCCGTGAACCTCGGAATCGACACCCGGACCATCGAGATCGAGCCGGCGCACGAGGCCATGCTCACCATGCTGGAACCTGTGCTGGCGTCGGGGTCCGGCCCTGCCGGCGTGGCGGCCGAGAACCTGCAGGCCCGCATCCGCGGCACGATCGTCATGGCCCTTTCGAACGAGCTCGGCTGGCTCGTCCTCACGACGGGCAACAAGAGCGAGATGGCCGTCGGGTACGCCACCTTGTACGGAGACATGAACGGCGGGTTCGCCGTCATCAAGGACGTTCCGAAGACGCTTGTCTACGAGCTGTGCCGGTATCGAAACGACGCCGGGACGGTCCCGGTCGTCCCGCTCGCCGTCCTCGAGAAGCCACCCTCGGCGGAGCTCCGGCCCGGTCAGCGCGACGACGACAGCCTGCCGCCCTACGAGATCCTCGACCCCATCCTCTACGGCTACGTCGAGCTCGATCGGACCCCGGCGGAGCTCGTGGGCGACGGCTTCGACCCCGATGTCGTGAGACGAGTCGTCGGCCTCGTGGACCGGGCCGAGTACAAGCGACGCCAAGCGGCGCCCGGGCCTCGCGTCACGAGCCGCGGCTTCGGCAAGGACCGGCGCATGCCGATCACGAACCGGTTCACCCCCTGGTGAGCTCCGATGAGGCCGGTGGCGTCCTCGCCGATCTGACGGCTGAGCTGAGGGGGCCTGACGGCCCCCTTCAGATGATCGACACGGCGAGGGTCGTCGGCGCTCTCCGGGCCGTCGAACTGGCGCTGTTCGCCTGGCTGGGGCGGCTCGCCCCGACCGCCGGAACACCCGAAGAAGTCGTCTGGGCATCCTCGGCCAGCCTGCAGGCCGCTTGGCGCGCTGGGGAGCTGCAGCAGCTGCTTCCTGTTTCGCCCGGCCTCGAACCCGTCGGTGATGCGCTTGCACCGTCCTCGAGGGCGGCCGCCCGCCTCCGAGAGCTCAACGCCGCTGAGCAGGTCGAGCGACCTGAGCGGGTGCCGGAGGTGGCGGCGGCCTGGTACCGAGCCCTGGCGGCGTCCTACCGATTCCGGCTCGAGCGGCTCTCGCCGGCGGCCGACGGGCCGCTCGGGCGGGTCTTCTGCCGTGTCGAGGCCGATCTGCAGGCTGAGGAAGAGGCCGTGCGACGGCTCCCGAAACCGCCTGGTAGGAGCGCTTGACTCCACCGTTACACTAAGTCCCGGACATACGGCAGTGCAGGTTCGAGGGCTGATTTCCCGGCGGGCGTGCGTGACGGGAGCTGTAAACCGCTTCGTGCGGCTCGGATCTCTTTCCTCACGACCGACGGCACCCTGAGTCGGCGCTCGATCCCCCGATCTGCGACACATGGAGGCTTCGGCTTTGGCGAAGGAGCGAGTCGAGCGAGACGAGGAAGACCTTGTCCGCCTATATCTGACCGATATCGGTCAGTACCCCTTGCTCACCAAGGACGACGAAGTTCGCCTGGCGCAGGCGATCGAGTCGCGTTGGGAAGCCGAGGAAGAGCTCAAGACGAAGAAAGGCTTGACCCCGACGCGTCGGCGCGAGCTGAACCGGGCCGTGCGTGACGGGGAGAAGGCGCAGCGCACGTTCGTGCAGTCGAACCTGCGGCTCGTCGTGTCCATCGCGAAGAAGTACCAGGCGTCCGGGTTGCCGCTCCTCGACCTCATCCAGGAGGGCAACCTCGGTCTCATGCACGCCGTCGAGAAGTTCGACTGGCGCAAGGGATTCAAGTTCTCGACGTACGCGACCTGGTGGATCCGCCAAGCAATCACCCGCGGCATCGCCAATACGGGCCGCACGATCCGGCTGCCGGTACACGCCGGCGACACTCTCGCACGCGTCCAGAAGGCGCAGGCACGGCTGGAGCTCAAGCTCGGGCGGCCGGCCACCCTGTCCGAGCTCGGCGCCGAGGTGGAGCTCCCGGAGGACAAGCTGATCGAGGCGCTGCGGTTTCGCGCCGAGCCGCTGTCGCTCTCGGAGCCGCTCCGTGAGGACGGGGACGCCGAGTTGGGCGATGTCGTCGAGGACCGCTCTGCCGAGTCGCCCTTCGAGATGGCGGCGACCGCTCTGCTGCCCGTCGAGATCAATCGGCTCCTTGCCCCCCTCGACGAGCGGGAGCGGGAGATCCTCCGCCTTCGCTTTGGCCTCGACCGGGGCGAGCCGCGCACCCTCGAAGAGGTGGGCGAGCACTTCAACCTCACGCGTGAGCGCATCCGCCAGATCGAGGCGCGGGCGATGTCGAAGCTCCGTCACCCCTCCAGCGACACGGGTGCCCGCGACCTCCTCTCGGTCTAAGTAAGAACGGCCTTCCTCTCGCCCTGAAGGACGCATCGGGGCTGACCGGCGTCGAGGCGGCGGGAACGGGCGGACGGGACCCGCGCATCTGCGCATATGATCGACCGCATGATCAAGAAGGTGCTCATCTTGGCCCTGCTCGTCGCCCTCGGGGCCGTTGCCGCCAAGCGCCTACGCGGTAACTGAGCCGTCGTAGCCGGCGGCGCCGATCAGGGCGCCTCGCCGACGGGGCGCCGTCGCCTGCCGCCGAGCCACCAGCCGAGCACGAACGCGCCGACGCCCACCCCGACGGCCGCCGCCGATACGGCGATGGCGGGCCGTGGTGCCGGAACCGAGACAGAAGAGATGCGGTGCCGCACGTCCCTCACGCGATCGCGCAGGCGCACGGGCTGCACGAAGCGGGTGATCTCGTAGCTGTGCTCGCGGGCGAAGCGCGCCAGCACCCGGTCAGGGTTGACCGCCACGGGATGCCCGACCGCCTCCAGCATCGGTAGGTCGGTGTAGGAGTCGCTGTAGGCATACGACTCCGACAGGTCGATCCCGTCACGTTCGGCCAAGGAGCGCATCGCCTCCGCCTTGTACTCCCCGTAGGCGTAGAACTCCATCGTCCCCGTGTAGCGCCCGGCTTCGTCCACGCGGGCGCGGCTGGCGATGGTGGCGTCCGCGCCGAGGTAGCGGCCGAGGGGGACGACGATCTCGGCCGGAGAGGCCGACACCAGCACGACACTGCGCCCGGCGGCGCGATGCAGGTCGATCAAGTCGGCCGCCTCGGCGTAGATGATCGGGTCGACGATCTGTTCGAGTGCCTCCTCGACGATCTCGGCCACCCGCGCCTGCTCCCACCCGCGGGTGAGGCGGAGGACGGACTCACGGATGCGCTCGAGCTTCTGCTCGCTGGCGCCGAGATGCAGGTAGACGAGCTGCCCGTAGAGCGCCCGTAGCACCGTCCGCCGGTTGATGAGACCGCCGTGGTAGAGGGGGCGGCCGAAAGCGACCATGGAGGCCTTGGCGATGACGGTCTTGTCGAGATCGAAGAAGGCGGCTTGCTTCGTCTGTTTGGTCGTCACGAGCCCGTGGCCAGGAGATCCCTGATCTCGTTGTCGTCGATGGTGGCGCTCGCCAGCAGGAGCACCTCGTCGCCGGTGTCGAGGATGGTGTCCGAACGCGGCACGACGACGTGTCCGTCGCGCACGAGGGCGACGATCGTGGCGCCGCGGGGCAGGCCGAGGTCGCCGACGGCCTGGCCGCGCGCCGGCGACTCTTCCGCCAGGGTCACCTCCACGAGCCGGGTGTTGCCGCCCTCGAACTGCAGGAGCCGCACGAGCACACCGACCGAGACCGCCTCCTCCACGAGCCCGGCCAGCAGCTGCGGCGTCGACACGGCGACGTCGACGCCCCAGGCTTCGTTGAACAGCCAGTGGTTGCGGGGGTGGTTGACGCGAGCGATCACGCGGGGCACGGCGAACTCCTGCTTGGCGAGCAAGGAGATGACGAGGTTGTCCTCGTCGTCGCCCGTCACCGCCACCATGACGTCGACGTCGTCGAGGTGGGCGGAGTGCAGCGAGGAGACCTCACAGGCATCGGCCGCCACGCAGGTGACTCCGGCCGGAGGCTCGATGGCGGCGGCGAGGACGGGGTCCTTTTCGAGCAACAGCACCTGGTGCCCGCTGCTGGCGAGATCCTCGGCGAGGAAACGCCCCACCTTCCCGGCTCCCGCAACGGCCACCCTCATGGGCGGGCAGCCGCCTCGTCGGCGGCGAGGAAGCGGGCCTGCAGCGCCTCGACGGCCTCGCTCGAGACCATGACATGCAACATGTCGCCCTCCTGGCCGACGAGATCGGCCACCTCGAGTGTCGGAACGGACGCACGCGTGACCGCAATGAGGCGGACGCCCTCGCTCGGCAGCACCTCGGTGATGCGCGAGCCCGCCCAGGAGAAGGGAAGAGGGCGCTCGAGGAGATGGAGGTGGCCGCTCCCGTCCGACCACACGAAGGACTGGGTGCTCGGCAGGATGCGCCGGAAGACCTGCTCGATCGTCCAGCTCACGCTCGGCACGGTCGGGATGCCGAGTCGTTGGAAGATCTCCGCCCGCCGCGGATCGTAGATGCGGGCGACGACATTCGGGATCTCGTAGGTCTCCCGGGCGATGCGGGCCGTGAGGATGTTGGAGTTGTCGCCGCTCGTCACGGCCGCCAAGGCGTCGGCTCGCTGCGCCCCCGCCAACTCGAGGTGCGTGCGGTCGAACCCGAAACCGACGACTTTCTGCCCGTCGAAGCCCCACGCCAAGCGGCGGAACGCCCCGGCGTTCTTGTCGATGATGGCGACGCTGTGGCCCTCTCGCGTCAGCCCGGCGGCCAGCCCGGAACCGACTCGGCCGCAGCCGACGATGATGACGTGCATCGCCTTCATCCTTCCGGATCGGGTGCCGGCAGACAAGCCAATCGAGAGCCGGCAGGCGGACAGGGCACGGAGCAGGCCAAGATAGCCGTGTGAGCCTGCCGCCCCCGCAACGTCCCGATGCTCCGGGGGCGGTCGCCTATGTACTGCCGGAGTCCTTCTCGTACCGGCTCAAGAAGCGGCTCCTCGGCGAGCCGCTCATCACCGAGCGTCTCTCCGAGGAGCGGCTCAGCAAAGTGCTGGCTCTCGGTGTGCTCGCCCCTGATTGCATCTCGTCTACGGCCTACGGCAGCGAGGAGATGCTCAACCAGCTCATCCCGTACTTCGGCCTCGCAGCCTTCAGCCTGTTGCTGCCGATCACCTTCGCCATCCTGACGGTTCTCTTCTTCGTGACGCTGTCATATCGCGAGGTCGTCATGGTGTACACGAAGGCAGGCGGTTCCTATGTCGTGGCCCGCGACAACTTCGGCCCTCGCATCGCTCAGGTGGCCGCCGTTGCGCTCATCATCGACTACATCCTCACCGTGGCTGTGCAGACCGTGGCCGGCACGGACGCTCTCACGTCGGCGTTTCCGTCGCTGGCCGGCGCGTCGGTGGCGATCACCGTCGGCGTCGTCATCCTGCTCACCTACGGGAACCTCCGCGGCATCCGAGAAGCGGGCAAGTCCTTCGCTCTGCCGACGTACCTGTTCATCGCTTCGATCGGCACCCTCGTCGTCATCGGGGTCGTGCGGGCGCTCCTCGGGCAGTTGCACGCACATGCGATCGACCAGCGCGGCGTCGTCGCTATCGGACCTCACGGCTCGGCCTCCCTCTTGGTCTTTGCATCGGTCTTCGCCATGCTGCGGGCGTTCGCAAACGGTGGCTCGTCGCTCACTGGCCTCGAGGCGATCTCGAACGGCGTTGCCAACTTCAGGGAACCGACGGGTCGAAACGCCCGCCGCGTCCTCGTCCTCATGTCGTGCACCCTCGGCTCCCTCGTTCTTGGTGTCTCCTACCTCGCCCACGTGACCCACGCAGTGCCCTACCTGCACGGCACGCCAACCGTGTTGTCGCAGGAGGCGAGGTACGTGTTCGGGCACGCCCTGGCGGGACGGGTCGGCTACTACGCCGTGCAGGCGACGACGATGCTGATCCTGTACACCGGCGGGAACACGAGCTTCAACGGTTTCCCGAACCTGACGAGCTTCGTCGCCCAGGACGCCTTTTTGCCGAGACGGCTCACGAGACGAGGTCACCGGCTCGTCTTCTCGAACGGCATCATCATCCTCGCCGTCCTCTCCATCGCCCTCATCGTCGTCACGAGGGCCGATCTGACCTCGCTGGTGGCCCTCTATGCCATCGGCGTGTTCACCGGCTTCACCATGGCCGGCTCGGGCATGGTGAAGCACCATCTGACCTACCGCCAGCAAGGGTGGCGGCACAAGATGTGCATCAATGGTTTCGCCGCCGTGCTCTCGGCCATCGTGGTTGTCATCTTCGCGGTCACGAAGTTCACACAGGGCGCCTGGCTTGTCGTCGTCCTCTTCCCCATCCTCGTCTGGGTGCTCATCCGCCTCCACAAGCAGTACACCGAGGAGACGGCCGAGCTGGCAGAGAACGCCCCCAAGGCCGCCATCGCCCCCGTGCTGCGCCGCCACGTCGTCATCGTGCTCGTGGAGCGCCTCGACCTCGCCACCGCACGCGCCCTGCAATACGCCCGCACGTTGTCGCCCGACGAGCTGCGCGCCGTCCACTTCGTGCTCGACACGGCCGTCGCCCGCGAGCTCGAGGACGAGTGGAGCCGCCTCGGGCTCAACCGCTTCCCGCTTGACATCGTGGAGTGCCCCGACCGGCGCCTGGAGCGCGCCGCCATGGAGCTCGTCGCCGAGGCGGCCGAGGACGGTCAGACGGAGGTGAGCGTCATCCTGCCGAGGCGAGGCTTCGAGAGCTACTGGCAGCGCGTCCTCCACGACCGCACGGCCGACCACATCTCCGCCTACGTCAGCCAGCTTCCCAACGCCAATGCCACCATCATCCCCTTCCCGCTCGGCAACCGTCGCAAGTCGCTCGTGCCCTGGAGCGCCGGCGGCATCGACCGACCGCTCCCGCCGCACGCCCACGACCTGGCCGGCGGGCACCGACGCTCGCGTACCCCGATCCACCCCTGGGGCCTGGCGGCCGGCACCGCCCCCGACGGCACCCCCTTAGCCTCGACGGCGCGGGGACACGGCGAGGGCCGCGGCCCTCATCCTTCGGAGGTGCCGGACGCCGTTCCCGGCACGACGCCGATCCACGAGTTGCGCCCACGACAGCGGGCGCGTGTCTCGGGCCGCGTTCGCTCGGTCCGGGTGCAGGCGGGAGCCGGTGTCCCGAGCGTGGAGTGCACGATCGCCGACCCGACCGGGCAGCTCATGCTCGTATTCCAGGGCCGGCGCCGCGTCCCGGGTATCGAGCCGGGCTCGAAACTCGTCGTGGAGGGCATGGTCGGCGAGCGGGGGAGACGCATCGTCATGGTCAACCCGCTCTTCACGATCCTGCGCACCTCTGAGGCGCGCGAGCAACCTCCCGCCCAGCCGCACGTGCCGCCGCGACACTGAGCGCCTGAGGCCGGCGCCGGACCGGTTACGTTCTGGCTGCGGTCTCGGACCGGAAGTGTCGCTCGCCAACACCCGGATCGGAGATCCGGACCCCTCTCGGAGGCCGCTGATGGCGGCCGTTGTCGGAAGGGCAAGTTTGAACGAGCCGTGCCCAGCGTTTATCCTGCCCCCCGACCTCAGCAAAGGAGCTAGCGGTGACTCCCCACCTCCTCGCGAGCAGTGGTGGCTACCAGGCCTTCACGCTCGGTGGGGCCGAACGCGGATGGCTACTCTTCGCCCTCGCGACCGGCCTCGTGGCAATTCTTGTAGCGATCTACCTCGTGCGTGGCGTCGTAGCGGCCGATACCGGCACGGCCAAGATGCGCGAGATCGCCGCCGCCATCCAAGAAGGCGCTGAAGCCTTCCTCAAGCGCCAGTTCCGGACGATCGCCATCATCGTCGTACCGCTCGGCGTCCTCGTCTTCTTCACGGCCACCAAAGTCGTCGAGCCGAACGGCCACGTCGCACTCACCTTTGTGCAGTCCGGGCTCGCCCGCGCCATCGCCTTCCTCTGCGGGGCGCTCTTCTCCGGCACCACCGGCGTCATCGGGATGAGCCTGGCCGTGCGGGGCAACGTCCGCACGGCGGCCGCCGCCCGAGACGGCCAGTTGGCGCCGGCCCTCAAGGTGGCGTTCCGCACGGGCGGTGTCACCGGCCTGCTCTGCGTCGGCCTCGGCCTCATCGGGGCCACGACGATCGTGTTCATCTTCCAGAACTCGGCGACGGCCGTCCTCGTCGGATTCGGCTTCGGGGCGTCCCTCATCGCCTTGTTCATGCGAGTCGGCGGCGGCATCTTCACCAAGGCCGCCGACGTGGGCGCCGACCTCGTCGGCAAGGTCGAAGCCGGCATCCCGGAGGACGACCCTCGCAACGCCGCCACCATTGCCGACAACGTCGGTGACAACGTCGGCGACTGTGCCGGCATGGCCGCCGACCTCTTCGAGTCCTACGAGATCACGATCATCGCCTCGCTCATCCTCGGCTACGAGGCCTTCAAGACGCTCGGCCTCAACCCGGCCCGTGGCCTGCTCTACCCGCTCATCGTCGCCGGGATCGGCATCCTCACCTCCGTCGTGGGCATCTTCCTCGTCAAGGCCCGCGAGAAGGACAAGAGCGCCATGGCGCCCATCAACCGGGGCTTTCGCAGCTCAGCAGTGCTCACGCTCGTGGGCGCCTTCCTGGTCGCCCAGTTCTACATCCACGACCTGAAGGTCTTCTGGGCCGTCCTGATCGGTGTCGTGCTGGCGAACGTGGCGAGCCTCATCACGGAGTACTTCACCTCGACGGAGCTGCCACCGGTGAAGGAGATCGCCGAGTCGACGCGTACGGGGCCGGCCACGACCGTGCTGGCGGGCATCAGCATCGGCCTCGAGTCGAGCGTGTGGGCGATCATCGCCATCGCTATCGCCATCGCCTCGGCCGTCGCCCTCGGCAGCGGCAAGCTCACCGTGTCGCTCTACCTCGTCGCCCTCGTCGGCATCGGCATGCTGTCCACGACGGGCATGATCATCTCGGAGGACTCCTTCGGGCCCGTCTCCGACAACGCCGCCGGTGTTGCCGAGATGTCCGGCGAGTTCACCGGCGAGGCCGAGCGCGTCATGGTGAAGCTCGACGCCGTCGGCAACACGACAAAGGCCATCACGAAGGGTGTCGCCATCGGATCGGCCGTCATCGCCTCGGTGGCGCTGTTCTCGTCGTTCATCGAGACGATCGGCAACCAGCTCCCCGCCCTCAAGAACATCACCGGAGACGCCCTCTTCAAGGCGCCCCTCACCCAGATCAACGTCGCCAACCCGACGATCTTCATCGGCTTGCTCATCGGCGGCTCCATCGCCTTCCTGTTCTCGTCGCTGGCCATCCGCGCCGTCGGGCGCTCGGCGGGCACTGTCGTGCACGAGGTGCGGCGGCAGTTCCGCGAGCACCCGGGCATCATGGACTACACAGAGAAGCCCGAATACGGCAACGTCATCTCCATCTGCACGGCCGCCGCCCAGCGTGAGCTCGCAACGCCGGCCCTGCTCGCCGTGCTCTCACCCGTCATCGTCGGGTTCGGCATCAGCTACCTCGCCCTCGGTGCCTTCCTGACCGGCACGATCCTCACCGGTCAGCTGATGGCGAACTTCCTCTCCAACTCGGGCGGCGCCTGGGACAACGCCAAGAAGCACATCGAAGACGGCTTCTTCGGGGGCAAGGGCTCGGACTCCCACAAGGCGGCCGTCATCGGTGACACCGTCGGTGACCCCTTCAAGGACACGGCCGGCCCGGCGCTCAACCCGCTCATCAAGGTCATGAACCTCGTGTCGCTCCTGATCCTGCCGGCGGTCATCACGTTGCAACACCACGCCGGGGCTCGGTACGCCATCGCCGCTATCGCCCTTGTCGTCCTGCTCGGTGCCATTTTGTTCTCGAAGCGCTCGACCGGTTCGATGACTGATGACACCACAGCGGAGGCCGAGGCGAAGGCGGCGGTGACCGCCTAGGGCCCTGCGGCCACGTATCCTCGGCCTCCCATGGCCAAACCACTCGTCATCGTCGAGTCGCCGGCGAAGGCGAAGACCATTGCCGGCTACCTCGGGCGCGACTACGTCGTCGAGTCCTCCATCGGGCACATCCGCGACCTGCCGCGCAATGCCTCCGACGTGCCGGCCGCCTTCAAGGGCGAGCCGTGGGCGCGTCTCGGCGTCGACGTCGACAACGACTTCAAGGCGCTCTACGTCGTCTCGAAGGAGCGCCGCGAGCAGGTCGCCAAGCTGAAGCGCCTGCTCGGCGATGCGAGCGAGCTCTATCTCGCCACAGACGGTGACCGTGAAGGGGAGTCGATCGCGTGGCACCTCGTCGAGGTGCTGTCACCGCGTGTGCCGGTTCATCGCATGGTGTTCCACGAGATCACGCCGGCCGCCATTCAGGCGGCCATCGCCAGCCCGCACGAGCTCGACCGGCGCCTCGTCGATGCGCAGGAGGCACGGCGCATCCTCGACCGCCTCTACGGCTACGAAGTGTCGCCGGTGCTCTGGAAGAAGGTCGCAACGGGCCTGTCGGCCGGCCGCGTGCAGAGCGTGGCGACGAGGATCGTCGTGGAGCGCGAGCGGGAGCGCATGGCGTTCCGCTCGGCCTCGTGGTGGGGGATCGTGGGTGCCTTCGCCGCCGGCGGGCAAGGCTTTGCCGCCCGCCTCGTCGACGTGGGCGCTCGTGACGTCGCCACGGGCGACGACTTCGGCTCCGACGGTCGCCTCTCCAACCCGGGGGATCTCGTCCTGCTCGACGAGCCGGCGGCCGCCGGTCTGGCGGCTGCCCTGCAGGACGCCGACTTCGCCGTCGTCTCCGTCGAGGAGCGTCCCTACCGCCGGTCCCCGGCTGCACCGTTCATGACCTCGACACTGCAGCAGGAGGCCGCCCGCAAGCTCCGCTATTCGGCGCAGCGGACCATGCGTCTCGCCCAGGCGCTCTACGAGCGCGGCTACATCACCTACATGCGAACCGATTCGACGACCCTGTCGGACACGGCCGTGCAGGCGGCGCGCCAGCAGGCGACGTCGCTCTACGGCCCCTCCTCGGTTCCCCCTGCGCCTCGCACATACCGCAACAAGGTGAAGAACGCCCAGGAGGCCCATGAGGCCATCCGCCCGGCCGGCGACCGTTTCCGGCAGCCGTCCGCCGTGGCCCGCGAGCTGTCGGGGGACGAACTGCACCTGTACGAGCTCGTGTGGCAGCGCACCGTCGCCTCGCAGATGGTCGACGCCACGGGAACGACGGCCCGCGTCCGGCTCGAAGCGACGACGCGGGCGGAGTCGCCTCCTCCGGTGGGGGCGGCCGCTCCGGTGGTGGCAGGCACCGTCGCCGGGATGCTGGCGACGGGCACGGTCATCACGGTGCCCGGCTTTTTACAGGTGTACCGCGAGGACGACGACGACGGCGATGACACAAGGACGAGGGACGAGGACGCCCGCCTGCCGCGGCTTCAGGCCGGGCAGCCCGTCGAGTGCGACTCCCTCACGACCGAGAGCCACGACACGCGGCCGCCGGCCCGCTACACCGAAGCGTCGCTCGTCCGGCGCCTCGAGGAGCTCGGCGTCGGGCGGCCGTCGACCTACGCCAGCATCCTGCAGACGATCCAGGACCGGAACTACGTGTGGCGCAAGGGCACGGCACTCGTTCCGTCCTTCACGGCCTTCGCCGTCGTGAACTTGATGGAGCGGCACTTCCCGAGCCTCGTCGACTATGGCTTCACGGCCTCCATGGAGGACGACCTCGACGAGATCGCCTCTGGTGCGGAGGAAAGCGTGCCCTGGCTCGAGCGCTTCTACTTCGGGGAGTCGCACCACGTGCCGCGGCCGGACGACGGCGGGGCCTCGCGCCAGCCTCGTCATGCGCTCGCCGTGGACGGCACCCGGGGTCTGAAGGACGCCGTCCTTGTCCACCTGGCGGAGATCGACGCCCGCGACGTCAACTCGATCACCATCGGCGCCGACCCCGACGGTGAGGAGATCGTCGTGCGGGTCGGTCGCTATGGCCCGTACCTGCAGCGAGGCGAGACGCGCGCCGCCGTGCCGGAGGATCTCGCACCCGACGAGCTCACCGTCGAGCGCGCCCTCGAGCTGCTCTCGAAGCCCTCCGGTGACCGTGTCATCGGTACGGACCCGCGCACGGGGGAGCCCGTGCTGGCGCGGGCGGGCCGCTACGGCCCCTATGTGCAGCTCGGCGGGGTTGAGGACGGTGGCAAGCCGTTGCGAACGGCCTCGCTCTTCTCTTCGATGTCGCTCGAGACCCTCACGCTCGACGATGCCCTCCGGCTCCTCGAGCTCCCTCGCCTCGTCGGCCTCGACCCGTCCTCCGGGGACGAGATCGTGGCCAAGAGCGGCCGCTACGGGCCGTACCTCGAAAAGGGAGCCGACACGCGATCACTCGACAACGAGGACCAGCTCTTCACGGTGACCCTCGACGAGGCAGTCGCCCGCTTCTCGCAGCCGAAGCAGCGCCGCTTCGGCGTGACGGCCGTACCGCTTCGCGAGCTCGGCGCCGATCCCGTGAGCGGCGGGCAGATCGTGCTGCGCTCCGGGCGCTTCGGGCCTTATGTGACGGACGGGACCGTGAACGCCTCGCTGCGGCGGGCGGACGACCCCGACACGATCACGCCGGAGCGGGCGGCCGAGCTCATCGCCGCCCGGCGGGAGGCGGGGCCGTCGGCACGCGGGGGGCGGCGGGGTGCCAAGAAGGCCGGCGTCGCCAGGAAGTCGGCGGCCAAGAAGGTGCCTGCGAAGAGAGCCGCTACCAAGAAGGCCGCCACCAAGAAGGCCGCCACCAAGAAGGCCGGCGTCGCCCAAAAGGCGGCAGCTGCGAAGACGCCCGCTTCGAAGTCGGCGGCCGGGAAGACGGCGGCGAGGAAGGCCGCCAAGGCCGCGGTGAGCAAGGCGACGCCCGTCACAACCGCGACGGAGGGTGCGGGCGACGCAGCCCCCTAAGGTGCGGGCGATGACGGGGCGACGACAATGAGCGGCCGCGGGCGTCTCATCGCCTTCGAGGGTGGCGAGGGGGCGGGCAAGTCCACCCAGGCGCGCCGGTTGGCGACGGCGCTCGGGGCCGAACTCACGCGCGAGCCCGGCGGCACCGCCCTTGGCGACCGCATCCGCCAGTGGCTGCTCCATCCCGAGTCCACGGCCGAGGGCACCCTCATCGACGCCCGCACCGAGCTCATGCTGTTGCTGGCCGCCCGTGCCCAGCACGTGGCTGAGCGCATCCGGCCCGCCCTCGAAGCCGGCCGTGACGTCGTCGTGGACCGATTCTCTGGCTCGACCCTTGCCTACCAGGGCTTCGGGCGCGGTCTTCCCCTTGTCGCCGTCAAGGCGGCCTGCGACCTCGCCACGGGCGAGCTCTGGCCGGACCTCACGGTTCTTCTCGACGTCCCGCTCGCCCTCGGGTCGGCCCGTCGTGCCGAGGGCGGCTCGCCTCCGGACAGGATCGAGTCGGAGCTGGAGGGGTTTCATGCACGGGTGGCCGCAGGGTTCCGTCAGCTGGCGAGCGACGACCCACGGCACTGGGTCGTGGTCGACGGCAGCGGTCCTGTCGACGAAGTCGCCCGGCTCGTGCGCGGCGCCGTCGACGGGCTCTTCGGCAACGGGGTGACATCGTGACGACCCCCGTGCTCGAGCGCATCGTCGGCCAGCCGCGGGCCGTGCAGCAGCTCGAGGCGTCCATCGCCTCTCCGGTGCACGCCTATCTGTTCCTTGGCCCGCCCGGCACGGGCAAACGTGAAGCCGCCCTCGCCTTTGCCGCCGCTCTCACCTGCCCGGACGGCGGTTGCGGAACGTGCGAAGCCTGCAGCGAGGCGCTCGCCGGCCGTCACCCCGACGTCGTCGTCGTCGAGCGCCAGGGTGCCTCGATCCGGGTGCCCGAGGCGCAGGAGGTCGTGCGACTGGCGCTGCGGACACCGCGGGCGGCCCGCTTCCAGGTGCTCATCCTCGTGGACTTCCACCTCGTCGAGCAGGCGGCGCCCGTGCTCCTGAAGACGATCGAGGAGCCGCCGGACACCACTGTCGTGCTCGTGCTCGCCGAGAACGTGCCGCCCGATCTCGTCACGATCGCCAGCCGATGTGTGACGGTGAACTTCGACCCTCTCGCTGGCGCCGACATCGTGAGCGTGCTCGTACGCGAGGGGGCGGACGCCGCCACGGCGGCCGCCGTCGCCGACGTCGCTGGCGGCCGCCTCGACCGCGCCCGGCTCCTCGTGAGCGAGGAGGGCTTCATCGAGCGGCTGGACCGCTGGCGGTCCCTCCCGTCCCGCCTCGACGGTACGGGAGCGACCGTCGTCCTCCTTGCTGAGGAGCTCGTCGCCGCCGCCAGCGAGCCGGTCGAGACCGTAAAGGCCCGCCAGGCCGCCGAGCTGGCGGAGCTGGCGGCGCAATCTGAGCGTCTCGGGGAGCGGGCCATCCCGGGACGGGCCGCCATCGAGGACCGCCACCGGCGCGAGCAACGGCGTGTGCGTACCGACGAGATGCGCGCCGGGCTCGCCACCCTTGCCGGCGTCTATCGGGGCCGTCTGGAGGGATCGCCACCGGCCCACACCATGTCGACGGCGCTGCGAGCCGTCGAGCTCGTCGGTGAGGCGGCGGAGCGGCTCACGCGCAACGTGAACGACCTGCTCCTGCTCGAGTGGTTGCTCCTTCGCCTCGACTCGCTTGCTTGAGGTCCAGCTCAGCGCAGGTGGAAGCCCCCGTCGACGGTGACGACCTCGCCAGTGACGTGGTGCGAGTGGACGAGCCCCATGACGACCTCGGCCACGTCCTCCGGTTGCGCGATCGACTTGAGGGGGGCGTGCGCGCTCACATAGTCGCGCTCGAGCTCCCAGTCGGCCGTCCATGGGGTGTCGACGAGCCCCGGTGCGACGGCGTTCACCCGGATCTCGGGACCGAGCGTGTTGGCGAGCATGCGGGTCATGTGGTCGACGGCCGCCTTCGAAACGCCATAGGGGATGGACGAGCCTGTCGGCCGGCTGCCGGCGAGGGAGGACACGTTCACGATGACGGAGGCGCCGGCGTGGTGGTGGGAGGCGGCGTGCAGGTAGGGAACGGCGGCGGCTGTCACCGACCAGGTACCGATGACGTTGACGCCGAGGATCTTCTTCCAGACTTCGGGCGTCACCTCGTCGAGCTCGCTGTGCGGGATCTTGACGGTGACGCCGGCGTTGTTGACGAGGATGTCGAGGCGCCCGTTTCGTCGTGCCGACGTCTCGACGAGCTCGCGCGCCTCGTGCTCGATGGAGATGTCGGCTCGCACGTAGATGGCGTCGCCCAGCTCGTCGGCGAGCGCCCGACCCGCCTCGACCGAGCGGGCCGAGTTGACGACGACGGTGGCGCCGTCTGCGCTGAGGGCACGCGCCACGGCGGCCCCGATCCCGCTCGCAGATCCCGTCACGAGCGCCACCTTGCCGTCCAGCCGTCCGCTCATCTTCGCTCTCCTCTCACGACCTCGTCCCGAAACCCCGTCAACGGCTCCGCCATCATCGGCACCACGGCGTCGGCATCGCCCTCGACGGCCATCTCGACGTCGTCCCCGTAACCGGCCACCTTGAGCTCGACGCCCGAGGTGGACGCCCGCACGAGGTCGGCGAGCTGCAAGGGCGAGAGGCCTGCGACCGAGTGAGCGGCCACCGTCGCCTCCGCTGAGATGGAGACGCCGCCCTCGGCGAGGCCGGCAAGCACGAGGCCGGCGCCGAAGAGATCCTCGATGGCCGGCCTCAGGCTGCCGTCTGACCATCGCTCCCCGGCCGCGACGACGGCGACCGGGCGGGAGGCCTCACCGAAACCGTGGCCGAGCAGCCAGGTGACGACGGCCGTGACGTTGCGGAGGCAGGCAGCGATCACGGGCTTGCCGGGTCCGGCACCCGCTGCCGAGATGGCTCCGCCGTTCGGCGAGGCCACGACGAGCCGGGCGACGCGGGGCGCCGTCAGCAAGCTGGCGGGCGAGAGCGACCAGGGCCGGCGCTCGTCGGCCTCGTGGCGGCTGACGGCCAGCTCGGCACCCGTCGCGTCGGCCAGTTGCCGGGCGGCGCGCTCGTCTGCGCACGGGAGCACTTCGGTGCCGAAGCCGGCGGCGACGCAGACGGTGGTCGTGAACGAGAGCACGTCGACGACGACGAGCGTTGCGCAGGAAGGGGCGAGCGCTCGGGCTCCGCTGGCACCCCACTCGAAGGAGGCGCCGGGCTGTGTGCTCACGGGTACGTCGTCTCAGGTGGCGTACGGCGATGATGCCACAGCCCGGCACGTATGCTTGCTGGTCTCGCCCGCTTTCTCGGGCGGTGGCGGAGGAGGAAGACGATGAGCGGCGGCTCTTTGTCACGCAGGATGGCCACGGTCGTGGCAACGATGGTCTGTGCGTCGGTGGTAGCGGGAACCGGCGGAGCGGCGCTGGCGGCGACGGGGCGCCCCACAGCGACGGCCGCTCACGACGCCTCCGGGCGGCAGACGGCGGCTCGGGAGGCGGGGGCACGGGGCGTGACGCTGCCGGGTACGAAATGCCCGGCCTTCCCGGCCGACAACGTCTGGAACACCCCGATCACCGGCCTGCCCGTCGACTCCCACAGCGCCACGTGGCTGAAGTCCATGGACAGCGCCGGTACGGACCTCCACCCTGACTACGGGCCGTCCGGGGGCCTTCCCTACGGCATCCCCTGGCAGATCGTGAAACCCAAGCAGCCGCTCGTCAAGGTGAAGTTCATGTACGCCAGCGAGAGCAACAAGGGTCCCTACCCGTTCTCGTCCTCGACGCCGATCGAGGGCGGCAAGAACGCCTCCGGTGACCGCCACGCCATCATGGTCAACCCGTCCACCTGCACGCTGTACGAGCTCTGGCTCGCCTACTACCACGCCGGCGGAAAGTCGACGGCCGGATCCGGTGCCATCTGGAACCTCGAGTCCGATGCCCTGCGGCCGGCCGGCTGGACCTCCGCCGATGCGGCCGGGCTGCCCATCCTCCTCGGGCTCGTCAACTACGACGAGGTGCGTTCGGGCGCCATGGACCATGCCATCCGCTTCACGGCACAGTGCACGCAGGAGTCGTATCTGTGGCCGGCCCGCCACGAGGCGGGTGTGTCGGACAAGGACTGCCCGCCCATGGGGGCGCGCTTTCGCCTGAAGGCGAGCTTCCACCTCTCGTCCAGGGTGTGCGCCGCCATGTGCCAGACGGTCATCACCACGATGAAGACGTACGGTCTCATCCTCGCCGACAACGGCAGCAACTGGTACTTCCAAGGCACGGCGGACACGCGCTGGACCTACACGGAGGTCGATCAGCTGAAGCAGATACCGGCGTCGGAGTTCGTCGCCGTCAACGAAGCCTGCCTGCAGGTCAGCGCAAACTCCGGACAGGCCCGCCAGCCCGGCACGGCCGCGTACACGGCGCACTGCGGCTGAGGGTCGACGGAGGCGTCAGCTCGAGCGCCCGAGAGCCGGCGTCCCCCTCGCAGGGCGACGCCGGCTCTCCGGCGCTTTTACGAACCGCCGACCGTCAGGAGGCCACGATGCCCTCGATGCCCGTCCCGGAGAGGCCGGTGATCGAGCCGAGTGAGCTGAGCGTGCCGTTTGCGTCGACGGAGAACTCGTCGACGGCTCCGGTGCCACCCGCCTCCACGTAGAGGAACTGACCGTTCGACGATCCGGCGAGGTCGATCGGACCGCCGTCGGTCGTGCCGGCGATGCCGGCGTCGGCCGTGATGAGGGAAGCAACACCGCTGCTGCTCACCTGGTAGCCGGCGATGTCATCGCTGCCGGCGTTCGCCACGAAGAAGTAGCCGTCGACCGAAGCGATCCAGCAGGGAGCCTTCTGGCCGTCGACGACGGTGGAGATGAGCGTCGTCGCGCCGTTGCCGGCGAGGCTGTAGGTAGAGACGTCGGCGCCGCCCGCTTCCGTCACGACGAGATGGCCCGCAGGGTCGAACACGAAGCCGAAGGGGATGGGCTCGGCGGAGGCGTTTTGGACCGGGGTGGCCGTCAGCCTGCCGTCCCGCCTGACGCCGAAGACGTCGATGTCGCTGCCGTTGTCCTTCGTCGTCACCACGAGCTGGCTGCCGTCAGGAGTGAAACCAACCTGCCCCGGCGTGTTCAGGTACTGCGGCGTCAGGCTCGGGTTGAGCCCGAGCGAGCGAGCGGAGCCTCTGATCGGCCGCAGGCCCCAGCCGTCGTCGCGAAAGCCGCGCACGGCCCCGCTGGATCCGGCGTCGAGCACGTAGACGAGCGAGCCGTACGACGTGATGCTCACCGGGAGCTGGCCGGCCCAGAGGACGCGGCGGTGGGAGAGCACGTCGCCGTTCACGTGGAACGACGTGATCGTGTTGCTTCCGGCGTTGACGGCGACGAGAAGCTCGGAGCCGGCGTCGTAGTAGAGCGAGCCTTGCGAGGCGAGCGGGTCGACGACCGAACCGGCCGTACGGGCGCCGCGCCCGCGGGTGTTGTAGGCATGCACGAATGAGAGGGTGCCGCTCGCCGAGCGTGAGTAGGCGAGGATCTGGTTGCCGGTCGTGTCATTCGTCTGCACGAACACGGCGTTGCTGATCCCCTCGTCGTGGAGGCGCTTACCGCCGTGCGCTGCAGTGTGGACGGCCGGCTTCGTCTGGGCGCCGGCGGCGACCGGCAGGGCTAGGACGGCGGCGGCCGCAAGCCCCGCCAGCGTGGCGGAGGCGAGCAGCGTCCGCAGGGGGACGCGGGGGGACCGATGCATGGGGCGGGTTTCCTTCCGTTGAGAGACATTCGAACGCTTCGTGTTGCACCTCCGCAGTCCCTGCCGGGCGCCGGTCGTTACGCGCCCCGTAGATTTGCGCTGTGGGCGCCGCAGACGAGAGGCAGCTGATCGACGAGCTGCGCGCCGGCGATGAGCACGCCTTCGCGGAGCTCGTGGATCGGTACCACGCCTCGATGGTGCGGGTCGCCTTGGCGTTCGTGCCGAGCCGGGCGGTGGCTGAAGAGGTGGTGCAGGACACGTGGCTCGGCGTCGTGAAGGGCCTCCCGCGCTTCGAGGGCCGCTCCTCGCTGAAGACGTGGATCTTCCGCATACTCGTGAACCGCGCCCGCACGACAGGAGCCCGAGAGCCCCGTTCGGTCGCCCTCGACAGTGGCGACGGCCCCGAGCCCGACCGTTTCGGTTCCGATGGCTCGTGGCGGGAGCCTCCGGTCGTGTGGACCGACGAGATCGAGGACCGGCTGCTTGCACCTGAGATGGCTGCCAGGATCAGGGAGGTCGTGGCGGAGCTGCCGGCGTCGCAGCGCCAGGTGGTAACGCTGCGCGACATCGAGGGACTATCGAGTAGCGAGGTGTGCGAGCTGCTGGGCCTCTCGGAGGGCAATCAGCGCGTGCTCTTGCACCGGGCGCGCTCTCGAGTGCGGGCGATGCTCGAGGACGACGTGAAGAAGTGGGAGGCGTGATGGTGCGGCTGCTGAGCGCGTGGAGACGAGACCTCGTCTGCCGCGACGCCGTCGCGCTCATGACGGACTACCTCGAAGGCGCCCTGCCGGCACGGCAACGTGCGCGCCTCGAGCGCCATCTGGTGGGCTGTGACGGGTGTGACGAGTACTTGCGGCAGATGCGGGCGACGATCGGCCTGCTCGGCAGCGTGCAGCCGGACGATCTCGCTCCCGAGACCCGCGCCGGTCTCGTCGAGCTCTTGCTCTCCTACCGCCAGGAGGCCGAGGCGGGCACCGAAGGCGAGGACGAGGGCGGCGACGGCGAGGACGAGGGCGGCGACGGCGAGAGCGGGAACACCTGAAGCGGCTGTATGCGTTGGGACCGATGGGGACACGAGAGTGAAGGTGAGACGTCATGGGCTTTTTTCGGTCGGGCAAGCAGGAGATGGTGGCGAACGAGGAGGCGTTGCCGGGTAGGGCGACAGCCATGCCCGTGAGCGGCACCCACGAGGTGCTCGGTCGCCCCCTCGTGCCGCCGTTCCCGGAGGGAACGGAGACGGCGATCTTCGGCCTCGGCTGCTTCTGGGGGGCCGAGCGCAAGTTCTGGCAGGCGGATGGTGTCTACACGACCGCTGTCGGCTACTCGGGCGGGTACACACCCAATCCCACCTACGAGGAGGTCTGCACGGCCCGGACGGGCCACGCCGAGGTCGTGCTCGTCGCCTTCGACCCGGCTGTCACGAGCTACGACGAGCTGTTGCGCATCTTCTGGGAGAGCCACGACCCCACACAGGGCATGCGGCAGGGCAACGACCTCGGGACGCAATACCGCTCGGCGATCTACACGAACTCCGATGCCCAGCTGGCGGCCGCCAAGGTCTCGCGGGACCGCTTCCAAGCAGCCCTGTCGGCGCGTGGCTACCGCGAGATCACGACCGAGATCGTCGAGGCGGGGCCCTTCTACTACGCGGAGGACTACCACCAGCAGTACCTCGCGCGCAACATAAATGGGTACTGCGGATTGGGAGGGACCGGGGTGGCTTGTCCCGTCGGGTTGACGACGGCTGAAGGCTGATCAAACCGGTCGGCGGTGGAGGGTACGACCGCCGTTAGGTTCCGGTGACCTCCTTCGTCAGCCGGTGAGGCGAGTCTTCGCTTCGCTTCTTGGAGCCCCCTAGTGGCGGCATCCGACAATCGTGTGGAGTCACTTTCGGGAGAAGGCGAGGAGTTCGGCGATGTCGCCGGCGTCGGCGAGCTGCAACGCGTGACGGTAGGCGGCGCGGAGCGCGCCGGTGTCCACCTCGAGGCCGGCACCCCACCCGAAGGGTTGTTGTCCCAGGCCGGCTGCGAGGTAATCAGCGGCGATCCGGCCGTGCCGGCCGTTGCCGTTGGGAAAGGCGTGGATCTGCACCAAGCGATGATGAAACCTGACGGCGAGTTCGTCAGGTTCGTAGGTCTTGAGTTCGACCCACGTCGTGGCGTCATCGACGAGCGCACGAACGGCGATGGAGATGGACGTCGGATCGATGCCGATGTTCGTCTCTCTCAGTCGGTAGTGGCCGGCCCATCTCCAGACCTCGTTGAACATTGCCTGATGCAGGCGGCGTAAGTACAAATCCCGGAGGAGCTCGCCAGGCGTCGGACTGGACCGGAGCAACGCGCGCGAAATATTGCGCTGCTCGGCGTCGAAGAGGTCACCGCGAGTCGCAATGTAAGTCGGGATGAGACCTTCCCGGTCCTCTTCGGACAGTTCGGTGTGACCGTCGCCTACCGGGACGAGTGGGTCGCTCACCGTGCCGAGCCTCACTCGGACCAGAGGCCGCGGCGGTCGACGAATCCAGCGGCCAACTCATTGAGCTGGACCGCCGTGTCGTCGTCGTTTACTGCCTGGTCTTCCAGGCGACTGTGGTGTGCCACCGACCCGAGCAGCTTCGCCGCTTTGCGTTGAGCCTGAACGTTGACGGTGTCGGCAAGCGTCCTTCGGGGCAGCAGGAAGTAGACGAGGTCGCAGTCAAGGGCGTCGGCCGCCCGTCGCAGCGTCTCCAACTTGATGGTGTCGTGCAACTCACTACGTTCGAGGTCCGATATGGACTGTTGAATCACCCCCATGCGAGCTGCCAACTCGCTGCTCGACATGCCGAGAGCGTCACGGATGGCGCGGATCCAGCCCCGGTGAGGGCGCGGCTCGCTGGCAAGCGGTCGGAGCCGCTGGAGACGAGCGTCGAGCCGGGAACGGGCCTGAGAAGTCGTGCGAGCCACAGGGATATAATACTGGCTACAGCCGGTAACACGTGCAGTCATCCACTAGTTACAACCAGTTGTTATTTCTCGATTCCACTGGGTGGGGCCGGTGGTTCTGGGAGTGCAAGCCACCGACCGCTACCACCAGCAGTATCTCGCGAAGAACCCGATGGGCTATTGCGGGCTTGGCGGGACGGGGGTGCAGTTAAGTACCCCATCGGACTCGTGCCCAACGGGGCTTCCCCTGTCCGACGGAGCTGAATCTTCGCGGTGACGTTGTACGGTAGCTCTGATGGTTGTTGAGATGGCCCATCCAGCCCGGCCGTTCACGTACGAGGATCTGGAGGGCATGCCCGACGACGGGTACCGGCGCGAGATCATCGGTGGGAGCCTCATCGTGACGCCGGCGCCGACCGGTGGCCATCAGCGGGTGACCGGGAAGCTGTATGCGCTACTCCAGGCTGCCGAGACGGACGAGGTCATGGCCATGGTGGCGCCGTATGACTGGCGGCTTCCCGATGGGGGCAGCGTTCAGCCTGATGTGATGGTGATCCGCCGCCATGACTTCGACCCCGCCGGACCCTTGCCGGCGTCAGCGGTCCCTCTGCTCGTTGTGGAGGTGCCGTCGCCGTCGAACCCAACACAGGACCGGATGCTCAAGCGCGACCTCTACGAGCGGCTCGGAGTGCCGGCGTACTGGATCGTCGACCCGGCAGGCCCCTCGCTGCTGGCGCTGCGGTTTGTCGGGCGCGGATACACCGTCGAGTCCGAGAGCACAGTCACGTTCCGGACGGACTGGCCGTTTCCTTTGGAAGTGACGCTCGCCGACCTCGTCCGGTAGCTACCAGCTCGCCTCACCTCTTCAACGACTGGTGACGGCGCCACCGCCGGCAGTCCGTTGCAGAGCCCGATGGTTACTTGCGGTATCGGCGGCACGGGCGTCTCCCCCGGTCGGGCTGACGGCTCCGGAGGGCTGATCCGGCGGCCTCAGCCGAAGAAGACCTCGGCCACGGAGCGGAGGAGGTCAGGGTCCAAGGTCTTCAGCTTCGCGACGGCGTCGGCGATGGGCACTCGCTCGATGTGTGTGCCGTGCAGCGCCACCATCTGGCGCCAGGCGCCGTCGTGGACGGCGTCGACCGCGGCGGTGCCGAAGCGGGTGGCAACCACGCGGTCGTCGGCACTCGGCGTGCCGCCTCGCTGGATGTGGCCGAGGATCGTGACCCTCGACTCGTAGCCCGTCCGCCGCTCGACCTCCTCGGCGACGACCGTGCCGATGCCGCCGAGGCGCTCGTGACCGAATTGGTCGAGCTCGGGGGCGACGAGGGCGAGGGTGCCTTCGACCGGCTTGGCGCCCTCGGCAGTGACGACGATGGAGGCATAGGCACCGGACGAGTGGCGGTGCCGCAGGTAGTCGCATACCGAGTCGATGGAGAAAGGCTCCTCCGGCACGAGGATGACCGTGGCGCCGCCGGCGATGCCGGCGTAGGTGGCGATCCAGCCGGCGTGGCGCCCCATGACCTCGCACACGATGACCCGGTGGTGCGACTCAGCCGTGGTGTGCAGGCGGTCGATGGCTTCGGCGGCGATCTGCACGGCCGTGTCGAAGCCGATCGTGACGTCCGTCTCCGACAAGTCGTTGTCGATCGTCTTCGGGACGCCCACGACGGGCACGCCCCGCTCGCCGAGCTTGTTGGCGACGCCGAGGGTGTCTTCGCCGCCGATGGCGACGAGGGCGTCGATGCCGTGCCGCTCCAGCGTCGCGATGGCGAGCTCGGGCCCGCCCTCGACCTTGTACGGATTCGTGCGTGACGTGCCGAGGATCGTGCCGCCGCGAGGCAGGATGCCTCGGCATCGCTCGACGTCGAGCGGCATCGTGGAGTCCTCAATGACACCACGCCAACCGTCGCGAAAGCCGACGACCTCGTCGCCGAAACCGACCTCGCACTTGCGGACCACGGCCCGGATGGCAGGGTTCAAGCCCGGGCAGTCACCACCACCTGTGAGAACACCGATGCGCATGTCGTCATCGTGACATGTCGCGGCGCGCCAGGGGCGCGATTGGGGGCTCAGGCGAGGATGCGGGTGCGTTTCGGGTCGTAGAGCGGACCGAGCTGCACCCGTGCCGGATAGCGGCGACGACTGACTTCGATCTCGAAGCTCCCGCTCGTCAGCCAGGCGCCCGTGACGCCCTCCTCGCAGCGCACAGTGGCGATCGCCACGGAACCGCCCAGCGTGTAGCCGTAGGCGCCAGCCTCGACCTCACCGACGAGCACGCCGTCGCGCAGCACGTCCTCGCCGTGGAAGAGGAGCGGCTCGGGGTCGAGCACGAGCACGTTGACGAGGCGCTCGCGGAGCGGCCCGCTGTCCCGTTGCTTGACGAGCGCCTCACGACCGGGAAAGGCCGTCTTCTCGAAATCGACGACGAAGCCGATGCCGGCTTCGAGGGGCGTGTCGTCATTGCCGATGTCGTGCCCGTAGTCGCGGTATCCCTTCTCGATGCGTAGCCCGTTGAGGGCCGACATGCCGACGTCGCGAAGACCGAGGTCGACACCTGCCTCGAAGAGGGCGTCGTACACCGATACGGCCAGGTCTGCCCGCACGTGCAGCTCGTAGCCGAGCTCGCCGACGTAGGTGACCCGTTGCACCCAGACCGAGGGGGCGTAGGCGACATCGATGAGCCGCCCGCTCAGGTACGGCAGGTTCTCGTTCGACAGGTCGGTGGACGTCAGGCGCGACAACAACTCCCGCGACCTCGGGCCTTGCAGGCTGAAGAGTGCAAAGCCGGCCGTCACGTCGGTCACCGTGGCGGCGTCGTCGCGTGTGAGCGCCCGGCGCAGGAGCGCTTCGAGCCGGCGGGTGACGAGATCGGTGCCGATCACCATGTAGCGGTCGTGCGCCAGCCGCGTGAAGGTGCAATCCACCCACATGCCGCCGCCGTCATGGCAGATGGCGGTGTAGACGACCTTGCCAACCGGGACACGAGCCGCCTCGGACACGACGATGCGGTCGAGCACGGCGCCGGCGTCTCGACCTTGCAGGAGGAATTTGCACATGAAGGACATGTCGAGAAGACCGACGTCTTCGCGCACGGCCCGGTGCTCGGCCTCGACGAGCGACCAGTGCCTCTGGCGCTGGAACGACTGGCCGACGGGCGGCGGCTCGGCACCGAGGCCGGCGAAGAAGTCGGCCCACTCCCAACCAGTCGTGGTGTCGAAACGCCCCCCGTGAGCGACGAGCCGCTCGTGCACGGGTGAACGCCGGACGCCGCGGGCCGATCTGGGTGTCCATCCCGGCGCCATGGCATCGCCGAAGAGCACCCCGAGCTGCTCCGGCGTCCGGTCCCTGCGGAACTTCGCCGTCGACTCGTGCGGGCTCGTGCGGTCGAGCGTGAAACCGGTCAGGTCGATCGGCGGCCGCCCGCTCACGATCCACTCGGCCATGACGTTGCCGACGCCCCCGCCGAGGAGGATGCCGAGCGAGTTGAGCCCCGTAGCTGCGAACAGGCCGCGCAGCTCGGGCGACTCGCCGAGCAGAGGGTGGACGTCAGAGGTGAACGATTCCGGCCCGCAGAAGAACTTGCGCACGCCGACGCTCCGCACCGCCGGCACCCGCGACATGGCGAGGTCGACGAAGGGGCTGATGCGATCCCAGTCCGGCTCGATCTCGCCGAAGGCAAAGTCGTCCGGGATGCCGTCCGGCTTCCAGGCAGCCGCTTGAGGTTCGAAGAGGCCGACGAGGAGGCCGCCCGTCTCCTCGCGGAAGTAGCCGTACGTCGCCGGGTCCTCGAGGACGGGCAGGTCGGGGTGCACGCCCTCGAAAGGTTCGGTGATGAGGTAGTAGTGCTCGGCTGCCTGCAGGGGGATGCGCACACCGATCATGTCGCCGAACTGACGACTCCAGATCCCTGCAGACAGCACGACGACCTCGGTCTCGATCGTGCCCAGGTCCGTGACGACGCCCGTCACGCGGTCGCCGGCTGTCGTCACCCCGGCGACCGGCACTCCTTCGATGATCTTCACGCCACCCTGGCGCGCTCCTTTGGCGAGTGACATCGCCACGTCGTGCGGGTTCGCCCGGCCTTCGATGGGCACGTAAAAACCCCTTAGCAAGTCGGACGTCTCGGCTATGGGCCAGAGCTCGGCGATCTCGACGGGCCCGATCTCGTGCGACTCCTGACCGAAGCGCTTGGCATAGGCGGCCTCCCGCTGCATCGCCTCCACCCGTGTCGGCGTCGTGGCGACGTGCAGGTGCCCGCAACGGCGAAAGCCGGTGGAAAGGCCCGTCTCGTCTTCGAGGCGTGCGTACAGCTCGCGTGAGTAGATGCTCATCGTGAGAGAGGCCTCGTCGCTCATGCCGGCGGACGTGATGAGGCCGGCGGCGTGCCACGTCGTCCCGGAGGTCAGCTGGTGCCGCTCGAGGACGACGACGTCGTTCCAGCCGTGCTTGGCAAGGTGGTAGGCGGTCGAAAGCCCGATGACCCCGCCGCCGATGATCACGACCTGTGCCCGCTCGGGGACGGCGTCTGGCATGGCTGTGGCTCCTGCCCTTTCGTTTCCCGCCCGAAGGCGCCCGGTGGGGTTTGTCCGGCCGTTCAATCCTGCCGCGGCTCATGGTGCCACGGCTGGCGGCGGCGTGCCGAGCCCGCAGTAGCCTCCGCCGCGATGGAAGCCTTGGGGGAGGTCCCGGTCGAATGAGCTACTCCTGGACGCGTGAGCGATGCGCCGCCCTCGACCGCCAGGATCCGCTGCGGCACGTACGCGACCGGTTCCAGCTGCGCGAGGGACTCGTCTACCTCGACGGCAACTCGCTCGGGGCGCTCCCGAAGGCGGTGCCCGACCGCATGGCGCACGTGCTGCAGCACGAGTGGGGCTCGGGCCTCGTCGGCAGCTGGGACAGCTGGATATCGGCTCCCGACCGGGCCGGCGACAGGATCGCCCGCCTCATCGGGGCCGGCGCCGGCGAGGTCGTCGTCATCGACACGACCACGATCGCCCTCGTCAAGCTCCTCGGCGCCGCCCTCGGTGCCCGGCCGGGACGCAAGGTGATCCTCACGACGGCGACGAACTTCCCGAGCGACCTGTACGCCGCCGCCGGCCTCGCCCGGCTCCTCGGTGACGTCGAGGTCCGCTCGAGCGACGCCGACACCGTTCGCGAGGCCCTCGACGAGAGCGTGGCCGTGCTCATGCTCACGCAGGTGGACTTCCGAACGGGAGCCATGTTCGACATGGCGTCCCTGACGGCGGCAGCCCATGAGGCCGGTGCCCTCACGGTGTGGGATCTGTGCCACTCTGCGGGCGCCGTCGTCGTGGAGTGCGATCGCGACGGCGTGGACCTGGCAGTCGGCTGCTGCTACAAGTACCTGAACGCCGGGCCGGGTGCTCCCGCCTTCGTCTATGTTCGCCGGGAGTTGCAGGAGATCCTCGAGAACCCGTTGCCGGGATGGCTCGGACACGACGCACCCTTCGACTTCGTAGCCTCGTTCCGCCCTGCGGGCGGCATCCGGCGCTTCATCACCTCCTCGCCGTCCATCCTCGGCATCGCGGCGCTGGAGGCTGCACTCGATGCCTGGGAGGGCGTCACGATGCAGGCAGTGCGCACGAAGTCGGTCGCCTTGAGCGAGCTGTTCGTCGAGGCGGTCGGCGAGCGCCTCGGCGAGGAGCTCGAGCTCGCATCACCTCGCGACCCGGAGCGACGGGGATCGCAGATCTCGCTCCGGCACCCACAGGCTTACGCCATCATGCAGGCGCTCATCGCCCGAGGCGTCGTGGGTGACTTCCGCGCTCCCGACCTGTGCCGGTTCGGATTCACACCCTTGTACCTGCGCTTCACCGACGTGTTCGAGGCCGTCGAGGTGCTCGCCGACGTCGTGTCGTCCCGCTGCTACGAGGACGAGGCCTACTCGGTGCCTCGCCCCGTCCCGTGACGGGAAGTCTCAGCCCTCTTCCCCGTAGGCGGCTTTGGCGGCGCTGACACCTCCTCGCACGCCGAACAAGCGGTGCACGAGGAGGAGGTACAGCAGGATGAGGGTGTTGAGCACGAGGGTCACGATTTTGAAGGGCGTGACCGAACCGGCCAGCTCGTAGAGCTCGAAGGGCACGAACGCCGCCAATTCGGCGAACGTCAGGTACTCCGCCCAGCGTCGGGCGTTCCAAAGGCCGACGCACTCGATGAGGAGCACGGCCACGTAGAGCGAGGCGGCCGCTCCGAGGAGATAGAGGGTCGTGTGGTGCAGGGCGAACAACTTGTTGACGTCCTTCACGATCCAGGAACCCGAGTACGGCTGCAGGGCGGTGAGGATTTTGCTCCACTCGCTGTGCAGGTGGTCGGCGTTCTCGGCGAAGGCGAAGATGGCGACGGCGAGAGCGGCAAAGACGAGAGCGTGCAGGATGCGGTCGAGCACGATGAGGCGCAGCACGTATCGGTCGCGCAGCCGCCGCCCTCGTGTCGGGATGTCGAGGTCGACGACGTCGGGCAGGTATTGGGTGGAGGGCTGCGTTGGGATGTCCTGCACGATCCAGGCGTCACAGCGCAGGCAGCGGTGCCATCGGAGACCGCCCGATTCACGCAGCACGTCGGCGTCGGACGCTCTGACCTGGGCGACATCGAGGCCGACGAGGACGTGACCGTGCAGACCGCAGGAGATGAGCTCGTAGTCGATCCGGGGCCGGTAGCGCTTGCGGGCAAGCGTGCCCGGGGTGACCCCGGGCACCGTGCGCGGCAAGGGACCGGGAGCCGGGAGGTCCTGCGTCTCGAGCATCGGTGCCTGCTCCGCCGTCACGGCCACAGCCTTGCGCATTTTCGCGAGACGTGGGAGGCACATCGGCCTCCGGCCCACGTGACGCCGACGCCCGGGTGCCGCCTCTGGCAGAACACGGTGGCCAAGTTCCGGTACCGTTGTAGGCAGTAGTGGCGGATTCAAGCGCGGCGGTACCGACGGAGACCGGCGCGCTGCTCGGCGGTCTCGCTGGAGTCCAGCCAGTGCTTGTTGCAGCTGGACAGATTCGAGGAGTCGATTCGCATTGCCGGGCATGAGCAGCGGGGTAGCACCGGGCAACTCGACCATCGTGTCGGCGTTCCAGTCCGCGCTCCTGCGCCAGGCCCTCGTCGTGGTCGTCATCCTTGTTCTCCTGGCGCTCGCCTGGAGCGTCCTTCGTTCCGTGCAGCTGCGAAACGCCCTCGCGCAGGCGGCGGGGGCGGCGGCTGCGGAGACGACCGGGGCAGCGATCCCGGGCGCCAACGGCCGGGCCGGCCTACCAGCGTTCACCGTCACCCTCGCCCCCGGTCACGAACCCTGGGGCGAGCCTGAGCCGAGCGGCCGTCGCTTCCTTCGCATCGGCTTCGGCCTGCTCTGGGTCTTCGACGGCATCCTGCAGGGGCAGACGTCGATGCCGCTCGGGATGACGACGAAGGTGATCGACCCGACGGCGGCGGCGTCTCCCGCCTGGGTGCAGCACATCGTGCATTTCGGGTCCACCATCTGGAGCGACCACCCGATCGTCGCCAGCACGGCGACGGTGTGGATCCAGCTCGGGATCGGACTGTGGCTCCTCGTGGCGCCCCGCGGCCGCTGGTCTCGGGCGGCCGGTGTGGCGAGCCTGGCCTGGGGCTTGGTCGTCTGGGTGTTCGGCGAGGCCTTCGGTGGCCTCTTTGCGAGCGGTGCCAGCTGGCTGTTCGGGGCTCCGGGCGCTGTCTTGCTGTACTGCTTGGTCGGCGCCCTGCTCGTTCTCGACGAACGGCGCTGGTCGAGCGGCCAGGTCGGCCGGTTCCTCTTGCGAGCGATGGGCCTCCTCTTCCTCGCAATGGCGGTCCTGCAGGCTTGGCCGGGGCGAGGCTTTTGGCAGGGTCGGGTGACGAGCCAGAGCCGGCCCGGAACCTTGGCGGCCATGGTGCGAACGATGGCGGGGACGCCGCAGCCCCACTACGTGTCCTCGTGGATGAGCGCCTTCGCCTCCTTCGTGGAGGCTCACGGCTTTGCGGTCAACCTTTTCGTGGTCGTCGTCCTCGCCGCCCTCGGTCTGGCCTTCATGGCGAAGCGGACGGCGATCGTGGGCTCGGCCGTCCTCGTCTCGGTCGTGGTGGGGCTGGCCGACTGGGTGCTGGTGGAGGACTTTGGCTTCTTCGGTGGGACGGGCACCGATCCGAACAGCATGATCCCCATGCTGATCGTCATCGTCGGTGGCTATCTGGCGGTCACGCGGGCCACCGTCGAGGCCGAAGTGCTGTCTCCGGAGCTGGAGCTGCCCATCAACCTCGAACCGGATCTCGGCTGGGTCTCGGAGCCGCCACCGCCGGAGCTGCCGGCGACCTGGCGGGAACGCGTGCGGGCGCGCCCCGTCTACACGTTTCGTGCCCTCGCCGCCGCCGGCGCCGTCGCCGTCGTCCTGCTCGGCGCCGCCCCGATGGCGGCCGCCTCGCTCAACAAGCGAGCTGACCCGATCGTCGACCTGGCGCTGAACGGCTTCCCGAGCCGCGTGCACCTGAAGGCGCCCGGGTTCTTGCTTCGAGAGCAGAACGGCAGCCTGTTCAGCCTGTCGAGCCTGCGCGGCAAGGTCGTCGTGCTCACCTTCCTCGACCCGGTGAGCACGCTGGGCAGTCCGGTGATCGCACAGGAGCTGCGGCAGTCCTCGACGCTCCTCGGCAGCCAGAGCGGCCGCGTCGAGTTCGTCGCCGTCGTGGCGAACTCGCAGTACCGCTCGGCGGCCGCACTGCAAGCCTTCGATCGGGCCGAGGGTTTGGCAGACATGTCGAACTGGCTGTACCTCACCGGGCCGGTCCGTCACCTCATGGCCGCCTGGAAGGCCTATGGCGTCGACAGTCGCCTGAGCGCCTGGGGCCCGATGATCCCGGGCGCCTACCGTGTCTTTGTCATCGATGCCACCGGCTGGGAGCAATACCAGCTCAACGCCGATCCGTGGCCGTCAGACGAGGCGAGCCAGGCCTCCTTTGCCGCCGTGCTGGCAGCCACCGTTCAGCAGGTGCTGACGACGCAGTGAGGCAGCGGGCCACCGCCAGCTCGGTCCTGTCGGTCCTGATCACCGGCATCGTTTTGGGTGGGTGCAGCTCAGCGGTGGGAGCGGAGCGTCCAACCGGCCCCCAATCGGTTGCACTCGAGATTCCGTTGGCCACCTCGGCCGAGGCAGCCGGGCCGAGTGCCCTGGCCGCTTCCGCCTCCGGCGCCTCGGCGTGGGCGATCGTGCCCTTCGGCGACTCGGCGGCTCCCTCCTGGCAGCTCTTCGCACTCGGGGGGCCGCAGGCGTCCTGGTCGCGCGTGACGCCGCCGGGGGTGGCTGACGAGGGAGGGCTCGTCGGCTCCTTCCTGCCGACGGGGGCCGTCGTCGGCATCGAGGCGAGTGGCCTGCTGGCCTTCTCCCCGGTTGCCACGACCCACGATGGCGGTCTCGAGTGGTCGCCCGGAATCCTCCCGACTGAGCTCGCCCCCGTGCCCGACGCCCTGGCGGCGACAGGCGGCGGAGGGATCCTGGCGCTCCTCGGGCAGAGCGGATCAACCATCGTCGAGAGCGGCGACAACGCCGTGACGACGAGTGTGCTCACCTCCCGCCTCGCCGTTGCCGCCGCCGCCGGCGGCTCGTGCGATCTGACGGCGCTCACGGCCGTCGCCTATGGACCCGCCGGCCAGCCGATGGTGGGTGGCCGGTGCTACGGGTCTGCTCGAGTTGGCATCTTCGAGCAGGTCGGTACGGGCTGGGAGCTGGTGGGCCCACTGCTGCCGGCCGCTGCCGTGGCGGGGGGCATCACGACGAGGAGGGGCTCGTCAGCTACCGGCGGTGCCGCCTCCGCCCAATCGCTCATCAGCGAGGTCCTGCAACTCTCGAGCGACGCCGGTCAGCTCGTGGCGCTGATCGAGTCGGTCGCCAGGGACGGAACCGCCACCGTCTTGCGACTGTCCCGCAGCGCCTCGGGGAGCTGGTCGTCGTCGCCTGCCTACGACGTCGCACCCTCGGAGCGGCTGATGGCAACCGGCGTTGCCCCGGACGGATCGAGCTTCGTCGTGATGTCCCACAGCGGCGGTTCCGTGACCGCTGACGTGCTCGGGGCGGCCGGATCGAGCTGGAACGAGCTGCCGGCGCTACCGGCCGGCACGGCGACGCTCGTGCTCGAGGTCGCCGGAAAGACCGAGAGCCTCGCCGTCGAGGGAGCGACGCTCACCGTCTCCGTCCTCGGCCGCTCCGGTGCGTGGTCTGCCGTGCAGGTGATCAGGGTTCCCACCTAACGGGTGCCGGGCGGCCGGCCGCCCGGCCGGCACCGAGGCTCGGTGGCGCCGTTGCCGCGGTTGTGATTTTCGCCGGAGGGTAGAACACTGGGCGTATGCCTGGGATGGCCCATGTCGGCTTCTCCGTGCACAACGCCCTCACGCAATGGGAGTACAGCGCCTTTCCAGTCGGTGTCGTCGTGGTGCTCGTGGCCGTCGCCGTCTGGTACCTGCGGGCCGACTGGAAACTGGCTGCCCGCGGCCGGCGCTGGAGCGGTTGGCGGACGGCGTCGTTCATGTTGGGCCTCGTGTCCATCGATCTCGCCCTGCAGTCTCCCGTGGCGGCCATGACGGGTTCCTACTTCCAGGCTCATGTCCTGCAGCACCTGCTCCTCATGGTCGTCGGCCCGCCGCTGCTCGCCCTCGGGGCACCCTCGACGCTGCTGCTGCAGACAGGCAGCCGCCACCTGAAGCAGCGGTGGCTCGAAGTGCTGCGGTCGAAGCCCTTCGCCGTCATCAGTCATCCCGTCGTCGTGTGGGCCCTCTACTACGGCGCCATGTTCATCTTCTTCCTTACGCCGCTGCTGAATTACGCCATGTTGCACATGTGGTTGATGGATCTCATCAACATCGGCTTCCTCTTCGGAGCGACGCTGTTCTGGTGGCCGATGGTGGGGATCGACCCGATCATCCACTGGAGGATGAGCTACCCGGCGCGGATGCTCAACATCCTGCTCGGATCCGGGGTCGAGGCGTTCCTGGGTGTGGCCATCCTCAACAGCCACAAACCGCTGGCATCGATGTACACGCTTTCGAGCTCGAGGACGGGCGGTGGCATCTTGTGGGCGGCGACCGAGGTCGTCACCCTCGGTGCCTTCGTGCCGATCTACTTGCAGTGGATGCACTCCGAGCAGCGAGTGGCCGTGCGTGCCGACGCCCGTGGTGGGGGAGCCGTTTCCCTCGTGGGTATGTGGTCAGGTGGCGGCGACCGCCTCGACGGGCTGGCGGGCCTCGACCTCGGGCTCGAGGTCGACTCGGGTGGCCGTCTCGGCGGCGAGCCCTCGGGGGCGTCGCGTGATCGTGCAGGGGCGGACTCGAGCGGGCTGGGCGGCCCCATCCCCCCCGGTTCCCGTTCGCCGGCGTCGGTGGCCGCCCGCGCCGCCGCCGCCGGAGGGGCTGGGCGTGCCCGCTCTGAGATGCCGGTTTCTCAGTTGACTGCCTGGGAATATGCCTGGTTGGCGCGAACCGGCAACGTCCCGACCCGCTTCGTCGTCCCTGACCATGCACCGGGGCCAGACGAGCTCGGAGAAGGCCCGGGCGAGGGCAGGGACTAGACGGCGATCAGCGGTTGCAGGGCCCGGGCGATCACGGCCTGCGGGCCGGCGATCGGAAGTGGCGCTCGATCTCGTTGGCATATCGCCGACCGAGCTCGTCGGCGTGCTCGGCGATCCATTGTGAGACGCAGATGTGACCGGTCGCCTCGCCGTCGGTGTCCGCCCGCCCCTGCATCATCGAGCCGAGCTCGTCGCGCGTGAGGAGGACGTCGTGCACGATCCTGCCGAGCACGGCCGAGATGGGCGCAACAACGGCGGCGGGGACGTGGACGATGCGTGAGCGAGCGCCGACTGCCTCGGCGACCCAGTCCACGAGCTCGTCGAAGGTCGGCCGCTCCGGACCGACGGCGTCCATGACGAGGTCCGCCTTGCGCTCGCCCTCGGCGTCCGGCATGCCGGCATCGACGCACAGGCGCGCCAGATCGTCGACGTGGATGGGGCGAATCCGATACTGGCCGTCACCGGCGATGGCGAACACGGGGAACCGGCGGAGCAGCCAGGCGATGTTGTTGACGAGGACCCCGTTACCGCCGAACAGGATCGCCGGACGCACGATGGCATACGACATGTCCGTCTCGGCGAGGGATTGCTCGACGAGGGCCTTCCCCCTGAAGTACGAGTCAGTCGACTCGGAGCTCGGGTTCGTGATGCTGACGTGCACAACGCGGGTGACACCGGCGCGCTGGGCGGCGTGGAAGAGCGCTCGAGAGTTGGCGACGGCCGCCTCGTGCGTGACGCCTCCGCGTGCAAAGCGCACCCAGTAGGTGTTGTACAGCGTGCTCGCTCCCTCCAAGCTGGCGGCGAGCTTGGCGGGGTCCCGGAAGTCGAGCGGCGCCACCTCGATGTCACCTCGGCTGCGCGGGCCGTTGTCCGCCCGCTCCGGGTGCCCGGTGAGCGTTCGGATACGCCTTCCTCGTCGTGCGAGCTCGGCGGCGATCGCCTGACCGGAGTAGCTGAAGGCACCCGTGACGACGTCGAGCCCGCTGTCGCGGCCCGCTTCGTTCGGGGCCGTGCTGCGGGAGGCACTCGATGCCGGCGCGGTCGGCTGGGGCTCGGTTGCAGCCATCTTCAGAGGTTCCTTCCTGTGTGCGGTGAGGCGACTTCGTCGCTTGTGACGAGCCCGGCGAGAGCGGCGAGGCCGGCAAGCTGCTTGGCGCTCGCGAAGAGTGCCTCCGCCCGCGAGCGGTCGCCGTCCAGATGCGCCAACATCTCGACGCCGAGGTAGAGGGCGACGACGGCGTAGGCGATGTCGGCGACGGGCACCATGGCCGCCATCGGGCTGCCCTCCAGAGCCCGGCTGACGGCACCTTCGGCGAACGACATCCAGGGGGCGATCCGGTCCGCCACTTCGGGGCCGAGGCCGGGTACCGAGGAGGAGCCGGCGATCATCTCGGCGAGGACGGAGAGGTGACCGTCATCGAGGTCCTGGCGAAAGATCTCGGCAGCCACGTCCACGAGTTCCCTCACACCGGCGGCCGACTCGGCAGCCTCGGTGTACCGCTCCATGCGACGCCGGCTTGTCTCGTCAAGGGCCGACAACAGGAGGTTCACGACGGAGCCGAAGTGGTAGAAGACGAGCGCCTGGTTGCAGCCGGCGTTACGGGCGATCGCCCGCGCGCTTGCCCCGGCGAAGCCCTCCTCTTGCAGCGCTCTCACCGCCGCTGCAGTCAGGGCCGACCGGGTGGCGGCGCCAGCAGGTCCGGAGCGCTCGCCCAGCTGGCTCGTGCTGCCTGGCTTTGCCATCTGGGGCCTTCCCGCTCGTCAAGTGGTTAAGCGAATAACTTAAGCAATCGCTCAAATAATGACCGACGACGGTCTGCCCCGTCAAGTTGGCAAAGACGGCGCCGCCCGGCACCGCCTGGCCTCAGTCCGTGACCTCTTCGATGGCGTACTCGGGACAGTTGGCAACGGCGAGGCGCGCCTTGTCCTCGAGCTGGTGCGGCACCGATCCGTCGCCGACGACCGAGCTGAGGCCGTAGTCGTCCACGGAGAAGAGCTCAGGCACGAGGGCGTAACAACGGGCGTGGCCCTGGCACTTGTCGGGGTCGACTCGAATCCTCACGAGAACACGACCGGCAGCACCCGGGGGCCTCGCACTTGGCCGCCTGCCCACATGACCTCGGCGCCCTCAGCGAGACGAAACTCCGGGATGCGCCGCAGCCACTCCTGTAGCGCCACTTTCAGCTCCATGCGGGCGAGGTTGGATCCGGCGCAGCGGTGGATGCCGGAGCCGAAGGCGACGTGGCGGTTGTGCTGGCGATCGAGGATGACCCTGTCGGCATCCGCGAAGACGGCGGGATCACGGTTCGCCGCCGGGAAGCTCATGAGGAGCTTGTCGCCTGCTTTCATGGGGCAGCCCTTGAAGTCGACGTCGGCCGTGACGAGGCGCGCCATCGTGACGGGCGAGTACGCCCGCAGCAGTTCCTCGATGGCGACCGGCAGGAGCTCGGGTTCGGCAGCGAGCCGCTCGCGATCCGCCTCGTGCGTGGCGAGGTGCCAGAGCGAGGATCCGATGGCGCTCCAGGTCGTGTCCACGCCGGCCACGAGCACGAGGCCGGCCATCCCGAGGATGATGCTGTCCTCGACCGGCGCCCCGCCTTCCTCGGCTCGCAGCAGCTCGCTCAGCAGGTCGGTCCCTGGGTGCTCGCGGCGGCTCGCCAGCTCAGCCACGAAATAGGTGAAGAGGCCTTCCGCCGCCTTCATGCGACGCTCCTCGTCGTCTGCGAACTCGAGGAAGTCACGCACCCAACCGGTGAAGGTGTCGGCGAGATCAGCCGGCACGCCGAGGATGTGGGCGATGACTCGGACGGGGATCTGCTGGGCGTAATTCTCGGCAGCGTCGGCGTGGCCGTTGGCGAGGAAGGAGTCGACGAGGCCGACGCACAGGTCGCGCGTCATTGCCTCGTAGCTCTCCACGCGGCGGTGGGAGAACCACGGGAGTAGTAGCCGCCTCGTCCAGGTGTGCACGGGCGGGTCGACCGAGATGGGTGGCAACCCGTAGGGCAGCAGGTTCTCCTCCGGTTCCTCACCCTCGACGGCGATGACCCCGACTTCGAGCGAGCTGAACGACTCGATGTCGTGAGCCATGGCCGTGATGTCCTCGTAGCGCGTCGGCAACCAGGTCGAGCCGCGCCGATCGGTGTGAGCGATCGGGCAGGTCTGCCGCAGCTCGTCCCAGATCGTGAAGGGGTTCTCGATGTACCCCGCGTCGAGGACATCGAAATCCCGTGACCAGTCATCGACCGGTGCTGTCCGCCGCGCCATGTCCGTGCCCCCCTTTTCGAGACGATCGGACGCTACCACCCGGCGTTTTGCCGCTGGCGCTCGCGCTGACAGGAAGCAGCTGACCGAGGTGACACAGCCGCCGACGGGACGCCCAGATAGCCTGGGCGAATCGACACCGCACCGTTCGGCCGCACCGGGCACGACAGCAGTCGCGTCATCTTCGGAGCAGCCGCGCTCGCCCGCATGCGCCAGGAGCGGGCCGACGAGTTGCTCCCGACGCTGCTCGAATTCGGCGTCAACCACATCGACACGGCCGCCGACTACGGAGACTCCGAGCTGCGCCTCGCCCCGTGGATGGCACGGCACCGGGGCGGGTTCTTCCTGGCAACGAAGACGGGCGACCGCACCGGCGAAGCCGCTCGCGCCAGCCTCGAGCGCTCCCTCGAGCGCCTCGGCGTCGACCACGTCGATCTCATCCAGCTCCACAACCTCGTCGAGGAGGACGAGTGGGAGGTGGCGCACGGGCCGGGCGGTGCCGTCGAGGCACTCATGCGGGCGCGGGAGGAGGGTCTCGTCCGCCACGTCGGCGTCACCGGGCACGGGTTGCGCATCGCCTCCATGCACCTGCGCAGCCTGCAACGAGCCGATCTCGACACCGTGCTGCTGCCGTACAGCTTCGTCCTCCTGCAGGACGACGGCTACCGCCGGGACGTGGAGGCGCTGCTGGCCGTGTGCGCCGATCGGGGTGTCGCCGTGCAGACGATCAAGTCCATCGCCCGCCGGCGTTGGAGCGAGGACGACGCAGGCCCGCGGTTCAGCTGGTACAAGCCGACGGAGGACGCGGCCGCCCTCGGGCGGGCGGTGCGGTTCGTGCTGTCGAACGGCCAGCTGTTCCTCAATACTTCGAGCGACGCCCGTCTGTTGCGGCCGATCCTGGCGGCGGCTTCCGCCCTGCGCGATCTGGGCGCGCCGTCAGCCGAGGAACTGGCCGAGGACGTCGCCAGGCTCGGCATCGAGCCGATCTTCGACGGCGATCTGCTCGAGCGCATCTGAATCGCTGACGTCGGTGCCGTGGCCCGCCGCCCTTGCGCGACACCCGATGCGAGGCAGTCAATCAGCGTGGATTGCTGCCCGCCGCGAGGCCGGCGAGGAGCACCCGCAGGGCTCGGGCAACGGCATGGCGCGTGGCTGACGGCTCGGCTGAGTTGGCGATCAACATGGCGCCGCGGGTCAAGATGCCGAGGAAGAGGCGAGCGAGGGTCTCCGGATCGTCGACGGCGATCTCGCCGGCTGCCACCGCCCCCTGCAGGGCCGCAACGATCGCAACGACTGCATAGCGCTCGTCCAGCTCGGTGAAGCGCGCCAAGCCGAGCACAGCCGGCGCGTCGATGATCACGATGCGCTGTAGGTCGGGAGCAAGCACCGCATCGAGAAACGCCTCCCCGCCTCGCGCCAGCACCTCGATCGTCCCGAGGCTTTCTCCGAGCGCAGCGCCCGAAGCTGCCAGCAGCTCCAGATGGATCTCTTCGAAGACGGTCTCGAAGAGGGCGGCCTTCGTGGGGAAGTGGTGGTACAGGGCGCCCGTCGTGACGCGAGCAGCACGGGCGAGATCCTCGACCGAGGTGGCTGCGAAGCCGTCGCGCCCGAAGAGGCGGCGACCTGCGGCCACGAGGGCGGCTCGAGTCTGTCGCACCTGCTCGTCGCGCAGCGAGGGAGGGTGCTCGCCGGGGTCCGGGGCGTCGGCCATGGTCTCTGTGTAGCGCGCCGGCGGCAGCTTGACACGCATGGAGGGTTCTGAGATAGTAATCAAATCTAACATATTTTTGCTATGGAACGAGAGCGGGTGGTTGGGATGAGCACAGCGGTTGAGGCGTTGCGGGCAGACCGGGCCGCTCTGCTCGAGATCTGCGCGGGGCTGAGCGCCGAGGAATGGGCGTCGGAGAGCGGTTGTGCCGGATGGTCCGTGCAGGACGTCGTCGCTCACATGGGAGCGTTGTTCGCCATTCTCGTCGACCCGTCCAGACTTCCGGATACGGCCGGCTTGCCGACCGAGCGGGCACAGAACATCGCCGTCGAGTCCCGTCGCTCGTGGAGCTCGGCAGAGGTCCTCTCCGATTACGAGTCCGTCAGCTCGGACGCCCTCGGCGTCTTGGCGGGCTTCGACGGCCAGGAGTACGAATTGCCGCTCGGCGACCTCGGCACGTACGCGCTCTCCGTCTTGCCCTCTGCGTACGCCTTCGACCATTACACCCACATCCGGGCTGACCTGTTTGCCCCCCGGGGGCCGCTCGGCGGCGAACCGCCGGAATCCGACGAGCTACGCCTTGCTCCTGCTATCGACTGGATCGAGGCAGCCATCAGCCAGCAGAACGCCGGGGTGCTGGGGTCCCTCGACGGGGCGCTCGACATTGTCGTGCACGGTCCGGGCGGCCGCACGATCCGCCTCGGGGCGGGCGACACCGTCGGCGAGGTCAGGTCGTCGTCCTCCGCCTTTGTCCGCTGGGTGACCCAGCGTGCCACCTGGGAGGCAGCGGGCGCCCAAGCAGTAGGTGACGAATCCGCCCTCGCAATTGCCCGCCGGCTGCGCGTCTTCTGACCGCTGACCCGGACGGCGTCGCCGACCGGCTGGCGCCGGGCTGTCGCCGCTCGAACTACAGTCCGGCACCATGTCGAATGAGGAGCTCCACCGTGAAATGGCTCCGACACCGTGACCGACACTCGGCAGATCGAGGAGCAACTGACGGCGCCGGGCGCCATGTTCGAGGTCGTCCGCCAGGACGTCGGCGGGGTCGAGATGAAGGTGTACCGCAATCGGCTCGCCTCCTTGCGTGAGGTCGCCGTGGGGGCGGGGCGCCGGGGGGCGGATGAGACGTTTCTCGTGTACGGCGATCGCCGGATCAGCTTTCCCGCCTTCGTCGCGCAGGCGCGGGCAGGCTCTCGCCGTCTCGCCGCCGGCCCTGCGCACGTGAGGGCCGGCGATCGTGTCGCCGTCCTGGCTGCCAACTGTCCGGAGTGGTGCCTGGCGTTCTGGTCGGTCGTCCCCATGGGCGGGGTGCTCGTGGGGCTGAACGGCTGGTGGAAAGCGGACGAGATCCTCTACGGCCTGGGCGACAGCGGAGCGAGCGTCCTCGTGGCAGACCGCGGCCGTTACGAACGGATCGCCGGGCAGCTGGGGGAGCTGAGCGAGCTGCGGGTCGTGTACCTCGTCGGGGCGGACGTGGCCGGTGTTCCGGCGCCGGGGGGCAGTGTCGAGCTGCGTCCCGCCGCCGAGCTGTTCCCTGGCGAGGCGGCCGGAGACGCCGCAGATGCTGCTGAGGGCGATCCGTGGGAGACGCCGCTCACCGAGGACGACTCGGCCGTCATCTTCTACACGAGCGGCACGACGGGGCGTTCCAAGGGCGCCGTCTCGACGCACCGCAGCATGCTTGCCAACCTGCAGAACACGTTCTTCATCGGAGCGAAAGGCGCCATGGCGGCGATGGCATCGGGGGAGGGAGGTTCGGTCCTTCCCACGAATGACGGCGGCCAGACCGTCGGGATGTTGACGTCGCCGTTGTTTCACGTCTCGGGTTGCCACTCGAACCTCGTCGTCTCGTTGGCGGCAGGAATTCGGCTCGTCATCCCGCCGGGTCGCTTCGACCCCGAGGCCGTCATGGCCACCATCGAGCGGGAGCGGGTGGCGATCTGGTCCGCCGTCCCGACCATGATCTGGCGTGTCGCCGACGACCCCCGTCGCCACGACTACGACCTCTCCTCGGTCACGTCGATCGCCTATGGAGGGTCCCCTTCCGCTGGAGAGCTGCAGCGAATGGTGCGTGAGACGTTCCCCAACGTCAACTCGATCGGGAATGCCTACGGGCTCACCGAGACGAGCTCCGTCGCCACGGTGAATACCGGCGCCGAGGCGCGCGAGCGCCCCGACTCGGTCGGCCGTCCCATGCCCGTGGTCGAGCTGAAGATCGTGGATCCCATGACAGCGACGTCGGAGATCGAAGCATCCGTCGCCTGCCCGCCCGGGGTGGCAGGCGAGATCTGCGTGCGCGGGCCAATCCTCATGGCTGGCTACTGGAACAAGGCGGCGGAGACGTCGGCCGTGCTCCAGAACGGCTGGCTGCGGACGGGCGACCTTGGGCACCTCGACGAGGACGGGTTTCTCTATGTCACCGACCGCGCCAAGGACATGATCATCCGCGGTGGCGAGAACGTGTACTGCATCGAGATCGAAAACCGCCTCGTCGAGCACCCCGCCGTGGCAGAGGCCGCCGTCGTCGGCGTTCCCCACCCCGCTCTCGGCGAGGAGGTGATGGCGATCGTGCGTTTCGAGGAGGGCCGGGAGGCAACGCCCGATGAGCTGAGAGCCTTCGTGGCCGAGACGCTGGCGGACTTCAAGGTGCCGGCTCACGTCACGATCCTCGAGGAAGCCCTTCCGAGGAACGCCTCCGGCAAGCTCCTCAAGACGGTGCTCCGCAGCAGCATCGTGCAAAACCGAGCCGAGACAGCCTGACGCGCCGGGGGGGCCTGCCCGCGCGCAGCGACGGCACGCGGGCGGTAGGTAAGTTACGGGCGGGCGATCGACCCGGGAGGACGGTGCGACCTTGAGCGCGGGGACGGTTGCCGGCACCACCGGCGGGCGGTCGCTGCGGCGGGTCGTGCCCCGCACGGAGCCGTGGTGCCTCCCGGACTCCCGGCGAGTCCTGCAGCTGTCGCTGGCCGCTCTCTGGCTGTTCGACGCCGTGCTGCAGCTGCAACCGTTCATGTTCACGCCCGGCTTCGGCTCCGAGATGATCGCACCCTTCGCCCGCGGCAACCCGGCCTCGGTGGCGAGCGCCATCACCTGGTCGGCCGGCGAGATGTCGCGCCATGCCACCCTTGCCGGCGTCGCCTTTGCCGGCGCGCAGCTGCTGATCGCCGTCGGCATCGCCTGGCGGCCGACCGTGAGGATCGCCCTCGGGCTGTCCGTTGCCTGGTCGCTCGGTGTCTGGTGGATCGGTGAGGGTCTCGGGAACCTCCTGACGGGCACCGCAAGCCCACTCACCGGCGCACCCGGGGCGGTCCTCTTGTACGCCCTCCTTGCCATCTTGTTGTGGCCGGCACCACCCGGCGGCCACGCTGACTTCGTGGCTGCTCGACCGCTCGGAGCGATTCCCGCCCGGCTCATCTGGCTGCTGCTGTGGAGCGGCCTCGCCGTTCTCTCAGTCTCCTCGTTCAACCGGCAGCCGGACGGAATCAGCGGCGTGATCCGCTCCATGACCGCAGGTCAGCCGACCTGGCTGGCGGCGCTGGATCGGAGCATCGCTCAGGACCTCGCCGGCCGCGGGGGCGGGGTGGCGATCGCCACGGCCGTGCTCTTCGGGCTGATCGCTGTCGCCGTCTTCATGCCGAGATCGATCCGGCGGGCCTCCCTCATCCTCGCCTGCGTGGCGGCTGTGGCGATCTGGGTCGTCGGCGAAGGTTTCGGCGGCGTGTTCTCCGGGCCGGCCACCGACCCCAACAGCGGACCGCTGCTGATCCTGTTGGCGGCGGCCTACTGGCCGCTGCGCCCTCGCCGTACCGATCTGTCCGCCGCGTCCGCCGTCGAGATGCGGGGCTGAGCAATGCGTCCCGCCGGGCTCGTCGATGTGCTCGCCATCCTCATGCTCGTGACGGCCGCCTACTGCCTGGGTCGGCTCGTCCTCGCCTGGAAGGAGCGCCGGGCGACTCACCTCGACGTCGACGTGGCCCACGTCGCCATGGGCGTCGCCATGGCGGGCATGCTGCTACCGGCGCTGCGCTCTCTGCCCGACGGGCTCTGGGAGATCGTCTTCGGCGCCCTGGCCCTTTGGTTCGCCGGACAGGTCGTGCACTTCGTCCGCCGCTGGGGATTGCGGGGCTGGGACGACGACCACCTGCACCATGCCTCTCACTACGTCACGCACCTGGCCATGGTTGCCGCCATGTTCTACATGTTCGTAGCGTTCCCTGTCGTCGGCTCTGCGGCGGCGACCGCGGACATGGCGTCGATGGCCGCCTCCCATGTCGGCACGGCGGCCTCGGGCATACCGTTCGTCTTCGCCTTTGCTCTCCTCGTGTCCGCCGTCTGGTACGGCGACGGCATCACTCGCTTCGCCCGGCTGCCCGCCCCTGTCGGCACCGCAACAATGAGTGAGGGACCGAGGTTCGCCGTCGCCGAGGTGATGCGTGCTCAGGACCGCCGCTGGCTGGCGCCTCGCCTCGAGATCGCCACTCACATCACCATGTGCTTCGCCATGGCTTACATGCTCGTCGTCATGCGGTGAGGGCGCTCTCGCCCTGAGCGGGCTCACCGCCCCGCCGGCCAGCCCAGCCGCCGGCCAGCCCAGCCGGCGGCCAGTGCAGCCGGCGGCCAGTGCAGCCGGCGGTCAGTGCAGCTGGCGGGTCACCGAAAAGGCGACATGGAGCCCCTGTACCCTCGCCCGGATGTCGAACCGCCAGGTGCCTGGCGACAGCACGGTGTAGCCGAGATAGTGGCCCGTGCTCAGCAGGCTGAGGCGGATGGGGTCGGGCGGGTGGCCGCTGCGCAGGGCCGTCACCGTGACGCCCGTAGCGGCGACGGGGTTGTCGCCCCGCTCGACGACGAGGTGGAACCCGTTGACGCCCGCTGTTGCGGAGTTGAGGTAGACCTCTGCCGTGGCGCCGCCCGGAAGGGCGACGTCGACGATGCTCGGCAGCGTCGGGAGCAGTGGCTGACCGCGTGCGGGCGAAACCACCTGGCCGATGACCGTTGCCCCGGCGAACAGCGCCATCGGCACGGCGACCGACAGCGCGACGCCGCGGATGCCCGTCAGGAGCCGGGGGGCCTGCAGGCGGCTGAGTCCCGCCCGGCCGAGTCGCATGAGGCGGAGGCTGTTCAACACGACGATGAGGCTCGACAGGCCCATGGCGACGGCGGCCACGAGGGGGTCGAGGAGCCCGGCAGCGGCCAGCGGCAGGGCGGCGATGTTGTAGCCCATCGCCCACCCGAAGTTCTGCTGGATGACCGACAATGTCGAGCGGGCGACTGCGACGGCGGCCGGCACCCCTTCGAGGTCGCTCCCGAGAAGAGCGATGTCGCTGTTGGCGATGGCAGCTTCTGTTCCGCTGCCGATGGCGCATCCGACGTCGGCGGCCGCCAGCGCCGGCGCGTCGTTGATCCCGTCACCCACCATGACGACACGGTGGCTCTGCTGTTGCAGCCGGTGAATGGCCTCGAGCTTCTCCGATGCGCTCAAGGCGCCCGAGCTGCTGTCGATGCCGAGCTCCGTCGCCACGGTGCGCACCGCCGCCTCGCTGTCACCGCTGAGGATCGTCGTCGTCATGCCCAAGGCAGCCAGGCGCGCCACGGCAGTGGCTGCCTCCGGCCGAACCGGGGTGCTCACGGCGATCGCTCCGACGACGACGCCGTCCCGCGTCGTCAAAACGAGCGTCTCGCCCCGGGTGAGGCGCTCGGAGACCGCCACGGCCACCTCGTCGGGAAGGGGTCTTGCATCAAGGCGCACGACTTGCACGGCGTGCCCGTCGATCGTGCCCTCCACCCCGACGCCCGGGAGCTCACGGTTGGCGGTCTGCCGCCGCGGCGGCGTGACGGGATCACCGGCGAGGGCCGTTCGGATGGCGGCGGCGATGGGGTGGTCGCTGTCCGCCTCGACAGCGGCGGCGAGCGCCAGCAGATCTCCCGCCGATGTGCCCGCCGCCGGTAGCACCGCCGTCACGCGGGCCGCTCGCTCGGTCAAGGTGCCCGTTTTGTCGAAGGCGACCGTGTCGGCGTGCGCCAGCTGCTCGAGGGCGTCGCCGCTGCGGATGAGGATCCCGAGGGCCGAGGCCCGCCCGCAGCCGACCATCATGGCCACGGGCGCCGCCAGCCCCATCGCACACGGGCAGGCCACGAGCAGGACGGCGATGGCGCTGAGCACCGCGACGCCGAAGTTGCCGGCCGCTAGCCACCAGGCCAGGAACGTCACGAGCGCTCCGAGCAGGATGGCGGGGACGAAGACCGAGCTCACGCGATCGGCGAGCCGCTGCAAGGGGGCCTTGTCCCGTTGCGCATCCTCGACCAAGCGCTGCAGGCGCGTGAGCACGGACTCGGCGGCGATCGTGGCGGTGCGGACGACGAGGGCGCCGCTGCCGTTGCGCGTGCCGCCCGTGACGGGCGAGTCAGGTCCACGGTCGCGTGGAAGCGGCTCCCCCGTCAGCATGGACTCGTCGATGGCCGACCAGCCGCTCACGACGATGCCGTCGAGGGGGATCGTCTCGCCGGCCCGCACGCGCACGAGTGCGCCGACGGGGATGCTCTCGGGCGGCACGAGCTCTCCCTGGTCGTCGTCGACGCTGCTCACGACCCTCGCCGCCGGTGGCCGCAGGCTGAGGAGCGAGTGCATGGCGGCGGCGGCCCGGTCGCGGGCACGCTCCTCCACGGCCCGACCGGTAGCCAGGACCGAGATGATGAGCGGCCCCATGACTCCGTGCAGCTTGGCGGCGAAGGCGCCGCCTCCGCCGAGGTGGACGTGCCGACCACCGAGCGCGATGGTCTCGACCGCCGTGACGGCAAGGGCCGCCATCGTCCCGACAGCGATGAGGGTGTCCATGCTCGTCGTGCCGTGCCGCAGGAGGCGAACAGATGCTCGGAGGAAGGGCCAGCCGCCGCCGATCTCGACGGCCACAGCAAGGAGGAGCACTCCCCAGCCCACCGTGGCCGTTGCCGGCCCGAACATCGCCAGGCAGAAGGCCGCGATCGAGAGAACCCAGGCAAAGACTGCCCGTGTGACCCACCGGTCGGTGTGCATGATCGGGCCGGCCGAGGTGCCGGTCTCGGCGATCGCTGCCGTGTAGCCGACCCCGGCGACGGCTTCGCACAGGGCGTCGGTGGCGACGACGTCGTCGTCGTAGGCCACGAACGCCTTGTTGGTGGCGAGGTTGACGGCCGCACTCACGACGCCTGCCCGACCGGCCAAGGTTCTCTGGATACGGATGGCGCAGGCGCTGCAGTGCATCCCGCCAAGGGCCAGCTCGACGGTGGCGAGACGGTGCTCGACCGCATCCGGCGCAGGGGAGCCCGCTCCGCCGGCCGAGCCGGGAGGCGCCGTCAGCATCAGGGCCGGGCGGCTCTCAGGCCAGGCTCGGTGCGACCTCGTAGCCGAGGCCGACGACGACGGCGCAGAGGTCGTCGAGTGCCGCCACGCCGGGGTCGAACGTGACGGCGGCATGAGCAGCGTCGAGGTCGACCGTGGCCTCGGCCACGCCCGCCTGCTCGCAGAGAGACTCCTCGATGAGTGCCGCACAGGATGGGCAGTGCATACCGGTTATGTCGAGGCCGACCGTGACGAGCGATGATGCAGAGGGGATCGCACCTTCGGCCGAGCTCGGGTTTCCGCTGCCTGTCCCGGTCATGAGCATCAGACTAGTTTCACCATGTTGCCGTCCGGGCCCGCCGGCTCGCCGGCTGACTCCGGCCGCCAAGCCGGGCCGCAGTAGGGTCCGGGGGTGCGACCGGCGAGACTGACCCTCCTCGGGGCGCTTGCCGCCGTCGGCTTGTTGGCGTCCGCCTGTGGGAGCTCCGGTTCCGTGGCGACGACGGAGGCCCCCGGTGCCAGCTCGGTCGCCTCGACGACCGAGGCGCCTCAGCCGGCGGGCAAAGACCCGTCGGCCATCGCCAAGATGGTGTGCGCTCCCAAAGCGCAGGGTGAGATTCAGCGCGTCCTCGGTGTGACAGCGCATGTGGCAACGCCGAGCTGGGTGGACCACCTGTATTCGTGCCGCTATGAGTATCCCGACGGCGCCTTCGTGCTGTCGGTGAAGGAGCTCTCGAGCTGGCCACAGACGATGACCTACTTCCATTCCCTTGGTTCGTCGATGGGGGACACTGGCCCGCTCGGCAATCTCGGGCAGGGGGCCTTCACGACATCCGACGGCTCCGTCGTCGTCCGAAAGGATTGGAAGGTGCTCCTCGTCGACATCTCGCCGCTCCCGGCACAGTTCGGAAAACCGCCGACGAGCAGGGCGGACGTTGCCTATACCGTCGCCGCGCTCATCCTCGGGTGCTGGGCGGGCGACTGAGGCTGTCGAGTGATCAGGTCGCCGGCGTCATCGCCACGATGGCGAGGCACATCTCGTCGGCGGAGCCGTCGCCCCAGGTGATGTACTGCGCCGGCAGGTCGCGGAGGTACGGGATCTCCTGGCGCAGCCTCGGGTTGTAGGTGCAGCTCACCTGGATCTTGTCGGACGGCGTGACCGCGATGGGCTTGGCCATGTTGTAGGCGCGCTGGTAGTTGAAGTCGTAGTGCTGGTCGTTCAAGAGCACGACCGCCTGCGGCGTCCCAGGGTTGAGCACGACTCGCATGGACACCCCGAGCAGGTGCATGTGGGCGCCGATGCGGACGATGTTCCCGTACCGTCCCACCGAGTACGTGCAGCTCGTCGAGTCGCCACTCGGCGGATCGGCCGGGTTACGCCCGCACAGCTGCTCGAGGATGTTGATGAAGTTGATCTCGCTCTGGCCGAACTCGCGCCCGGTGAACTGCAGCGAGGCGGCGCGGTTGCACAAGGGGCCGTGAACGCCCGACGGGCACGGGATGTCGGGCGGCGCCGCATAGAGGGCCAAGCTCAAGGGTTGCAGCGGTGTGCTCGCCGGCACGGTCAGCAACTGCATCCTGCTCTGCACCGGCTTGTCGCCGAGGAGGAGGTTGTAGTGGATCTGCATGACCACGAGGCTGCCCGCCGGCAGCGGCATTCCGGTACCGACCGGCTCGACGTTCTCCGGGGCACCCGGACCCCACGCCGCCAACCACGGCGTGTCGGCGAACTGGAAGCTCGAGCTCCCGGGGATGGGGGCTTCACCGAAACAGGACCAGCCCTTGCCGCCCTTGTTCGCCCTCTCGGCGGCCGCTGCCAGGCTCGGCGGCACGAGGAAGAGGATCGAGTGATGCACTTCGATGCTCTCGGGGTAGAACTGGCTGGCCACGATGAACGAGTTCGCCGTGACGTGCGGGTTGAGCAGCGTGCAGTGGTAGTCGTCGTAGGAGCCCTTGGCTGCGTGCGGCGTGTAGGCGTTCGGCGATTCGAGGTTGATCGTGGTCACCCGGCGCCCGTCGATGAGCTTGGCGGCTGCCAGCGCCGCCGAACCTGGCGGGCTCACGGACCGGGCGGCCACCGGACGGGGGGACGTGAGGCCGTAGGTCACGCCGGCGATGCCGGCCAAGGCGAGCGCTCCGGCGGAGAACAGGCGCCATTTCCCCCGAAACCCCATGGGCCAGACCCTATCGCGTCCCTCTCCGGCCATCGCCCGCGCCCGGAGCGGTGAGTGCGCCTCGGCCGTCGTCGGCGGGTCGTTTCCCTAGGCTTTCGACAGTGGAGCAGAGCCTGTACGAGCGCGTCGGTGGTCGGGACTGGTTCGATGCCCTTGTCGCTCGCTTCTACGTCGGAGTCGAGTCCGATCCCGTTCTCCGTCCGCTCTACCCGGAGGACTTGACGGAGTCTCGGGAGCACCTGGCGATGTTTCTCGCCCAGTATTTCGGGGGGCCATCGCATTACAACGAAGTCCGCGGTCTCCCCCGCCTGCGGATGCGGCACGCTCGCTTCTCAATCGGCACGCCCGAGCACGATGCCTGGCTGCGGCACATGCAGGCGGCCGTCCGAGCGGGCGGTCTCACGGAGACCGATGAGGCCGCCGTCCTCAACTACTTCGTCTCTGCCGCCGCCATGCTGCGCAACGAGCAGGCCGCCGGTGACCCGACCGAACGGCCGGGCGGGTCGGGGCGAGCGCTCTTCAAGCTCGTCCCTCCGACCTGAGATTCTCCCTCTGGAGCGGTTCGGCGGTCGCCATGGACCCGACATCGCCTGGTACTGTCCCCCAAAATGAGCGCTGGGGCTGCCAACGACGACCGTGGCGTCGGCGGCAGCGGATCTGACAGCCCCAGCACCCCAGCGACCGAACCGGAATCTGGCGATACGGTCGCACGCCCTTCAGATCTTCCGGAATCGACGCTGCCTGCCTCGAGCCTCCCCAGCTCAACACTGCCCAGCTCGACATTGCCGAGCTCGATACTGCCGAGCTCGACCCTTCCGAGCGACCTTCTGCCAGTTGATCGCCCGACGCGACGGCGGGGGTTGCGGCGGATCGGCCCACCGCTGCTGTGCGTGATCGTTTACACCGTTCTCGGCGGTCTCATCTACGGTGCCCACCCGCCGGCGACGAGCACGACCCTGCCACCGTGTGCTTGCGGCGACATCTCGTCTCAGATCTGGTTCCTCGCCTGGCCCGCCTACGCCCTCTCGCATGGCCTGAACCCCTTCTACTCGTCATGGGTGGCCTACCCGCACGGCGTGAACCTGATGAACAACACGGCGTACCCGCTCTTGGGCATCGCCTTCGCCCCCTTCACGCTGACCTTTGGCGCCTTGTCGACCTTCTCCTTGCTGATGCGCCTCGCCTTTGCTCTCTCGGGCATCTCGATGTGCTTCGTTCTCCGCCGCTGGACGACCTGGTGGCCGGCAGCCTTCATCGGCGGCCTCCTCTACGAGTTCTGCCCCTTCATGGTCGGTCAGGCCCAGTCGCATCTGTTCCTGATCTTCGTGCCGCTCCCTCCGATCATGATGGCCTTGCTCGACGAGTTGGTCATCCGGCGCAGGCACCTCATACGCAACGGCGTTCTGCTCGGCGTCGTCGTCGCCGCCCAGATCATGATCTCCCCCGAGATCCTGGTCATCTCTCTGTTGGCAACGGCGGGCGCTTTCGCTGTGCTCGTCATCCGGCATCCAGTCGCTGCCCGTGAGCGCCTCGGCGACCTCGTCCGAGGCTTCGCCGCGACCGGTGCGACGGCACTGGTGATCGCCGCTTACCCGATCTGGATGTATTTCGCCGGGCCCTACCACGTCTCCGGGCCGCCGCACCCGGTATCGGAGCTCGACCAGTACCACTCCTATCCCGCTTCGCTCATCTATCCCACGAGCCTCCAGCACTTCGGGCTTGGCAGCTGGCTCGCCAAAGGTGAGGCGCTCGTGCAGCACAATGGGGTCGAGCACACGACATATGTCGGGGTCACGATGCTGGTGCTCCTGGCCTTCATCGTGATCCGCTGCCGACGGGTCGGCTTGGTGCAGCTGTTCAGCCTCGTCGCCTTCGGCGGCTGGGTGGTCACACTCGGGCGGGGCAAAGGCAACGTCCGGCTCCCCTTCGACCTCATCGTCAAGATCCCGATCATCAACGGCGCCCTCGACTTGCGATATTCGTTCATCATGTACCTCGGTATCGCCGTCGTACTCGCTGTCGGGCTCGACCGGATGTGGGTCGAGGGCATCTTCGCCAACCTGGGTCGGGCGCAGGGCACGCGTGCGCCGAGGAAACGGCAGGCGACTGCCTCCCCGCCGCGGTTTCCGCGCCTCAATACCGGCCGAACCGTGGCCTGCCTCGCCATCGCCGCCCTCGCGCTGGCGCCCCTCCTCCCGGCGCTGCCGTACCCCTCGACCCCGAGCGGTGTGCCGGCGCTGTTCACGGCAGCGAACTCACCCCTCAAATCGGGGTCGGTCGTGCTCTCTTACCCGCTGCCGATCTCCTACGAAGGGTCCAACGACCAGGCGCTCTTGTGGCAGTCTGCCGCCCGGATGCGGTTCAAGCTGATCGCCTTCCGTGGCGCCGTGGCGGGACCGACGGGCAAGCCGATTCAAGCGGCCGCCCTGTTGCTCGCCCCCGTGCAGGCCGAACAGGTTCTCCTCTGGGGGTTGTACGACAAGCCGAGACCACCGCCGCCGAACGATGCCGCTACCGCCCGGGCGATCCAGATCTTCCTCAAGACTTATGACGTCGGTGCCGTCACGGTCGTGCCCTACGGATCGCGGACCACGGCGGTGATCGCCTACTACCAGGCCGCCCTTGGCATTCCGCCTGTCGGATTCGAAGGCGCCTACGTCTGGCCGGACGTGCAGCAGGATCTCAGCCGCCTCGGAATTGGGCGCTGACGACGGCAGTCTCGCTCGTTCCGAACCGTCCCGACGACCACGCTCATGCCCGAACCGTCAGTGACGTTGCCATTGGCGCAACCTCTCCGCCGGTTCGTCAGGGGCGCCGATGCACCGACACAGCGTAATTCCCCCCGGCAAAGGTTTGACGGTCCCAGGTGGCAAAGCGCTCTGCCAACTCCAACCCGGCGGCCGCGCAGTGCAGGTCGTAGACCTCGAGCGCGTATCCGCCGTCCAGCTGGAAACCGGCGATGAGGACACCACCTCGACGCACGTGGCGCGCGGCGGAGGCGACGAGTGCCGCCTCGGAGCCCTTCGGTGTGAAAAGCGGGACGTTGCCCGCCATGAGCACGACGTCGAAGGTGCCACCGGTGTCGAGCTCGACCAGGTCGGAGTGCAGGAAGCCGAGACGTGCCGCCGGAAGCTCCTCGGTTGTCTTGTCAGCGAGCCGACGTGCCACGGCCAGCATGGAGGCATCCCGGTCGACGCCCAGCACGTAGACGCCGAGACGGGCGAGCTCGATGGCAACGCGTCCGGTGCCGCAGCCGGCGTCGAGGACACTCTCGGGGGCGAATGCCATGACGAATCTGGCTTCGCCGTGCACGTCCACCCCGGCCTTGACGAGCTCCTCCAACCGTGCCTGGTACTTCTCGCCGTCGAACCCGTCTGGGGTGTGGGTCACTCAGAGGACCCTATTCGGCCACGACGGCCGACGGCCCACCGGGCGCAGGATCAGGCAGTAACCCGGACCGTGAGAACCGTCCGAACTCGCGTGCCGGTCTTGTCCGAGACTTGAACCGGGAGGCGATAGGTGCCTAGCTTGGCCGGCGTTCCGCTGAGCACTCCGGTCGAGGTGAACGTGAGGCCTGGGGGCCTCGAGCCACCGATGCGGCTCCAGGTGTAGGGACCGACGCCACCAGAGGCACGCAGCGTGACGCTGTAGTGCTCCTTCACGGTGGCCTTCGGAACCGATGTGCCCTTGATGCCGAGGGTGTCCGCCGTGGGTGCATTGGCGTTGCCCGTCAGTTGAGGGTCGTGGTGGAACTCCGGCCACGCCCCTTCTTCCGTCACGACGGAGCCATTGGATCCGGCGATCTCGAAGTGCTCGATGATGCCGTGTTGAGTTTCGCGATTACCGCTGTAGCCCGCCAGTGTGATGCCGATCGTGCCGTTGGGGTCTTCAGTGACGAGGGGCGAGTTCTGCAGGCCGACGCCTTTCTCGATCGTCGCCAAGATGCGCCCTGTCTTGCCGTCCAGAATGTAGGCGCCGATAGTTGTGGGGACGATCACGTCCTGGTAGCCGTTGCCGAGGTCGGCCGTGACTACGCCGCCGAGGACTTTCCCGGGCAGGGGCACTTGCGTGCACCAGTAGGGCTTGCCGTGGTTCATCGGGTTGAGCGCGTACACGAAACCATTGGCGGTTCCCTCTACGACCTGTAGCTGGCCGTTGTGCATCACATCTGCCAACGCGGGGCTGCTCGTCGTGGCACCGTTGAGCGGCTTTGACCACACCTGTCGGCAGGCACTGTTGATGGCAATCACGTCGTCGGTTGCTCGACCGGGTCCCGAACGCTCGGTGCTCGTGCCGAAGACGATGCCGGGCTTGTCTCCAGGGAGGATGTCGCCCACGGCCGGCGAGGAGTCGACGCCCTGATTGACCGTGTATTCGCAGAACAGGCCGCCGTTTGGCTTCTTCTTGTTGCCGCCGTTGCCTGTCTC